>Ga0255176_1000010_pt1 | contig 223065 bp, 231 predicted proteins | sample Atl_Atlam_RepA_8_2_FD_183622 | JGI IMG/M metagenome (GOLD analysis project Ga0255176, IMG submission 183622) | Freshwater microbial communities from Altamaha River, Georgia, United States - Atl_Atlam_RepA_8d | ecosystem: Environmental > Aquatic > Freshwater > River | place: USA: Georgia... | reverse complement strand
CTGCATCTTGTGTAAGTTTTACGCAAAAAGACTTTGTAAAAATGACCTTAATTACTATGATTTATACAACATTATGCCTTATTAGATCTGCTAATAAAGACGTTTTAGTTGAAAAATTCTTAGAATCTGAGGGCTGTAAACGCTTAGAAGAAAACTTGTATACCAATTGGACTTTACAGGATAAGTTTTATTATACCGTAAACTACGATGGAGATTCAGAAATAGTTTCTGCTTGCCAGTTTTATTCCTATCCGTTACTAAAGTCTAAATCTTTTAACGAACTTCTTAAAACTTACTCACTGGAAGTTCAACACTAGCAGGCATGTCCCAGATCTTCTTTTGTTCTACGCCCTTACGTTGAGCAAAACGTTTTGCGTCACATTTTGAGCAAACATGAAAAAAATTGTTGCTTAATCTTTTTCGATCTATTTTTTTAATATCTCTTTCAAATCGATCATCGCAGTTATCGCAACGAAATAATGCCACGGTTTTATTTCTAAAATACGTATGCTCTTGCCCAAGTTTACTAATACGTATGTATTCTGTTTTTCGTATTTCTGTTTTTAAGAACATACGTTATTTACATTCGGCTTTTAAAATATTGGGCTAAATATAGAAATAATCCATTTTGTAGGATAAACTATGGCTAGAAAAATAATAGATATTGGTGCAGTTGGGAATGACGGCACAGGTGATAGTATACGCGATTCGTTCCGTAAAGTTAATGATAACTTTAGAGAATTGTATAGCTCGTTAGGTTTAGGCGAGAAATTAACATTCAAAGGTCTCGATGATACCCCAACATCGTATGCAGGCTATGAAAATTCTCTATTAGCTGTTAACAATACAGAAACTGGAATTCAGTTTAAACAACTGACAGCGGGTACAGGTATTCAATTAGATTTTACATCTAATACAAACGAAATAACAATTAATACCTTATTTGCTGAAATTTCAGGCGACCCAAGTCCGCAGTTAGGAGGAAACCTTTCTACTAGATCTGGCGCTACTCAGTACAGAATTTTAGATTTAGGTACTACTTCTAGTCCTCTTTTACCAATTTATCAACACGAAGCAGTTAATAAAGCGTATGCCGATACTAAAATTTCTCGTGCAGGTGTTGAAGCCATTGACCCAAGAACTGGTTTTGTAAATCCAGATTTTGGTACAATGAGTGGTCCGCTGATTCTTTCACGTGACCCAGAGCCTACAGATGACGAAGTTTATGATGGATTAATTGCTGCTACTAAACGTTATGTTGATAACTCAGCTTTCGGTTCAGCAGTTAATTTATACGTTGCTACATCAGGTCAAGACGAAAGAACTGGTGTAAGTGAGCAACTACAAGGTCGTGCTCTTGCGTATGCTTATAGAACTATTGAAGCAGCATTAAAACGTGCCGAAGAATTAGTTAACGAATCTCGTTTAGATATTGGTCCTTACAAAAAGGTATTGACATATAACGAGGGCGAATTTAAATGTACATTGAGTAGTATTTCAACTGCTCCAAGTTCTGGTTCTGGATTCACAGGCAAAGTTTACATGAGTGCAGATTCTGTAACTTTACATACCAGAGGTACTAACTATAGAGTCGGTGACATTATTACTCTAGCTGGCGGTTCTGGTTCTGCAACAACACTAGAAGTTCTTTCAACTATTTCTAACCCAGGCGGAATATCAACTTTCAGAGTTGTATCGTCTGGTGTTTATGATGTATTACCAGGGAATACTGCTGTTCCAACTATTAGTGATAGTGAATTTGGTGTTGGAGCAAAATTCAATGTAACTTATAAAGTTAATAATATTGAAATTATTTCCGGCGGTTCAAGCTATGGACTTGTTTCTGTACGTATTACAAGAGGCATTGGAGACACTACAGGATCTGGGGCATTTGGTACTGCCGAAGTTGCAGGCGGTATTGTTCAAAGTATTACTATTACTGACCAAGGTTCTGGGTTTACCGTACTACCAAATGTAGTAGTTGACCTTCCAAGATTTAAAATTTACACAGGCGGTCTACGCACAGACTTTACCGGAGATGTTTTAAGTGGAGATCCGGTTGCTGCTAGAGGTAGAGACATTAGAGAAGGTCTATATCTTAAAGGTGAAACATCTGGTGCATTGGCTCAAATTCTTTCTCATAACGGTTCCCTCGACGGGGGCGATGAAATATTTGATGTTGATATCAAATACGGTACGTTTGAAATAGGTGAGGAAATTGCCTACGGAGATGTAACTAAAACTATTCAAATTTCTGTTTTAATTGAATCAGGAATTTATGAAGAAAACTATCCTTTAAAAGTTCCTCAGAACGTTGCTATCATCGGTGACGAATTTAGACGAGTAATTGTTAAACCAAAGTCAGGCGAAAGCTCAAGTCCTTGGGCTTTCCAATACTTTAGAAGAGATACAGAAATAGACGGGCTTACAACAGCCGAACAATTGTATGGTTATCATTATCTTGCTGACCCTACATTGCCTGTATATCCAATGGTTAATAACCCGGGGCATTTTAGATCAGCCGCAGACCTTTTACAATTAAACAAAGTTTTCTTACAAAACGAAATTACAGCATGGATTAATTATCGAGTTACAAATAACATTACTCCATTTGATGATACATTTGAGTATAACGAAAGACTATGTGCTAGAGACGTTGGTTTAATTGTTGATGCTATTGCATTTGATTTGCGCTATGGTGGGTACAACAGATCTGTATCGGCTGCATTAAAATACAAAAGCAGCGCCAGCGCACTGATTGCCATTACTACTCAATTAACTCAAACATCTGCTGCAATGGTTCATTTAAATGACCTAGCGCAAACTATTATTTCAAATACAGAAATTACAGAAGTTTACAACACAATTAAATCTCAAACAATTGATTTAGCATTTGTTTCTGAATTAGGATCAGGCGCAGTTATTAACGAGCTGTTCACTGCCATTATTGATATTATCAATAATTCTGGAAGTGTAAATTATCCAAAAAACAATAACGATCTTGATGTATTTTTATGTAATGATGCAAACATTGTTCGTGCGGTAACCTGTCAAGGTCACGGCGGATTTATGATGGTACTTGACCCAGAAGGTCAAATTCTTGCTAAGTCACCATATGCTCAAGAATGTGCAAGTTTTACACGAAGCAAAGACATGCATGTGTTTGCCGGTGGTATGTTCATTGACGGATTTACTGGAAACTTAAAATTTAAAATAACAGAAGTTGTTACACCAACATTCTTGCGTGTTACAGATTTGATGCGTTTACCAAATCTTCCAGCTTCCTTTATTGTTAATGATACCGTTTATCGTGTTAACTATGTTAGAGATTTTGTTTACGGTCCAACAGGTTCATCTGCTTCATTAATCCTTGACGAAGTAACACCTTGGCCTTTTGATGTATTTGATTACAACGAAGATATATGTAGTCGAGATGTTGGCTTAATTTTAGACGGTGTAGGTTACGATATTGTTCTAGGTACAAACTATCATGCAAGAAAGGCAGGATTTACCTATAGAGAACAAAATGCTGAAGTAGTTGTTCAAGATCAACTTACACTAACTCTTGATGCAATTCATTATGCACATGATTTAGCCTATGCCGCAATTAGCGGAGATTCCGTTGGTCAGGCTGTTTTAAGATCAGACGAAACTGCATTAACAACCATTATTGAAAATGGTAAAACATTTGCTCCAACATTAACATTAACCAATCCAGCATCGTTAACAACAAATCAAGCAAATGCAAAGGCATTGTTATATGCAAACATTGGGTTTATTAGAGACGAAACAATTGGTTGGATTGCTGCACAAGTAGCAGGAAATATTTCACCGTTTACAACATCATTTACATATAATAGTGATCGTTGTTCTCGAGATGTTCAATATATTATCGAAGCTGTTCTTTATGACTTTACCTACGGTGGCAATAGTCAATCTAGAGATGCAGCATTAAAATATTATGACGGGGTTGGGGATTTAGAAGTTCTTCAATTAGGTGCAGGTGAAGAAGATGAAACTATAGCTGCAATAGGTTACGTAAAATACCTAGCTCAGCAGGTAGTCAGAAATCTTGCACCAGCATCAACATATTCAGCAACACCTAGACAAACCGGATCAGCCGGAACACTAACAGAAGCAACCACAATTGGCGGTTTAATTGACATTGTAATCAATGTTGTAACCAGCGGAACTAGTGCTGCTCCATCTGTAACATATCCAACATTAACTGGGTATAATGCTACTGCCCTTGCTTCAAGAACAGCATTGTTAGCAGCTAAAACAAGTATTCAATCCGATACTATTGATTATATTAATTCATTAGCAAACGTATATGAAATTCTAATGCCTGGTAACAGATCTATGTTGGCCAATGACTTTACACAAGTTGCTGACATGGGCTATGGTATTATGGTTACCAACGGTGGCTTATTAGAAGCTGTGTCGGTTTTCACTTACTATTGTTATATTTCTTATTACGCATTAAATGGTGGGCAGATTCGTTCTGTATCAGGTTCAAGCGCACACGGTATCTATGCGTTGGTTGCTGAAGGATCTGATCCGTTAGAAATTCCAACACCGGTAAGTCTATATTATGATTTATCACAAGGTGCTTCGGTATATTTCCCAAGTGCGTTGTATGCAAATACTATTAACGGCCTTTCAATTTATATTAACAATTTCACCTATGTTCCATTAGGCAATGGTGAACTTGAGGTTATTCACACCGATGGAAACCTTTATAGATACTCTGTTAACTCAGTTGATACACAAGATTTACCAACCGGAGTAGCTAAACTTAATATTGCAAGTACTGGTAACTCAACAACAGCAGGTTTAGCCTATGCTGTTCCAAACGGTACTAAAGTTACTATTAGACAAAACTCTCAGGTTGTTTTAACAGGTGATGTTGTTGAAGTTGCAACCAGACCGTCAACTGCTCTTAAATTAAATGAAACTGAAAGTGTTTATCGTGTTTTACAATTTGAAGAATATACAGATGAAAATGGTGCTCAAGTTTGTACTATTACCACAGGTAATCCTGGAGTAATCAATTGTACAGCACACGGTCAAATTGCCGGATACATCATTTCGTTTAGTTCTACTGGAACATTGCCAACAGGCATAACCGCAGGAACTCGTTATTTTGTTATTAGCGAAGATATTTCAGAAAACACATTTAAAATTTCTGAATCACGAGGCGGAATTCCAATCGAAATTAGTTCTGCGGGAACAGGTACAATATCATTTGCACCATACGGCCTAGCAAGAACTACACTACGTGAAAACTATAACTACATCGAATTAACACCTTGGTCTCCAAATGAATTTGTTGGTGCAACAAAAACATTTACCGTAACCGTTGCAGCACCTGCGGTGTTTACAAGTAGCAGCCACGGATTGGCTTCGGGCGATGTAATTGCATTTACAACAACTGGTTCATTACCGGACGGATTGTCTATAACTAAGAATTACTTTGTTTTATCAACAGGATTAACTACTTCATCATTTAGAGTTAGTTTAACTCCGGGAGGCGACCCTGCTGAAACTACAGGAACACAATCCGGAGTTCATAGTTGGGGCAAAGTAAAAGGAAGAGTAGGAGATAGTAACTTTGCTATTGTTCCAATTGGTCCAGAAGATAGAAACAGAATTGTTGGAACAAAATTTGTATGGATTGGTGTTGAATATACTATTATTCAATATGATGCAGAAGGTGTTACTAATGAACCTTATGCTAGAGTTTATTTAGATACTCCTCTGGTAAACGACATTTTAACATTCTCTAGTCCACCATCACTAAAAGCTGGTGTTCCAATTAGAACATCTAATGCATCGGGATCATTAACTATTCGTATTTCGTTAACTCGTGTAACTGGGCACGATTTGTTAGAAATTGGTACAGGTTCGTATGCAGATACAAACTATCCAAACGAAATTTATGGTGCTGCGGTTAATCCGTTAAATCCTGCTACTGAAACAGCAGAAAGGGGTTCAGGACGTACATTCTATGTAACCACTGACCAATTTGGTAACTTTAACGTAGGTCCGTATTTCCGTGTTGACCAAGGTACAGGTCGTGTAACATTCTCCGCAGCTATTGCGTTGAGTAACTTAGATGGTATTGGTTTCAAACGTGGTGTTCCAATTGCTGAATTTTCAACAGATAGCTCATTCTCTGATAATGCTACTGATACGGTACCAACAGAAAACGCTACAAGAATTTATTTAGAAAGAAGATTAGGTTTAACACACACCGGCGAAGTTGTTCCAGATACTCAATTGATACCTCAATTAACTGGTGGTTTCATGCCGTTAAATGGTAACTTGACCATGAACGGAGATATGGATCTTGGAAACAATAGAATTAAAAATGTTGACAATCCAGTTGAACTAACTGATGCTGTTAATTTACAAAGTTTAACTTTAAACAATTTACAAGATTTTACTCCTGGAAATATTGCAGCCAACGATTTTGTTGTATTTACTGGTAGTGAAAATGAAATTACTAATGCGTCTGTTGTAGGTGATATTTTATTTGATATCGATTCAACAGCTAATACCATTGATGCTCAGATTCAACCTGGTGTAATTGTTAATGCAGACATTAATGCTAGTGCAGCTATTGACCAGTCTAAATTAAACATGACAGCGGCCAGCACTCGTGCTAATGCTACTGGAATTGCTCAATCAGATTTAGGTCTAGCAAGTTTTGATAATTCACAATTTACATCCACTAATGGTTGGATTACCGTTTCTAACAACGGACTTTTAGTTGGTAAGATTCAACAAATTGGTGCAAGAACGGTGCTTGGTAATTCTAGTGTTACCACTGATAACGTAGCTGCTGTTAACTTTAGTACGGTAGTCGATGTTGGTGGTGCTATTAAGAAATCACAATATAACACTACTGGATACTTGAGAAGAAATAATTCGTTATCTAGCACACTAGATTCTGATTATTCTGTTATTACCGACGCCACTGATTTAACCGTTAATACACTTGTTAAGAGAGATTCAAACGGTGACTTTGCTGCAAGAACTCTTACATTACAAGATATCAAATTAAAACTTTCTACAGAAACTTCTTCAAGTTTAACACTTGCAAGAAATTCTACAGCAACAGGTGGTACTACTCGTGTTTATGCATTTAATGGATCGGGTGGTGTGTTGATTGGTTCAGGTTCGCTGACCGCAGATAATACAACCTATTACGACAATAATGCTCATTCGTTTAGAACACAAGACGGATTTAGTGCAGCACCAATTAGTTGTTCAAGAATTACTGCAACACAAATCACAACAGGTAGCGATACAACATCTGGAACAATTACAGGACAATGGATACTTGCTAGTAGCCCAGGCGGCACATCGAAAGGTAATTCAAGATTACAAGCGACTTATGCAGCCGACCTTGCAGAATTCTACGAAGGTGACAAGGATTATGAAGTAGGAACCGTACTTGTATTTGGTGGCGAAAAAGAAGTTACAACAACAAATACATTAGGTGATACAAGAGTAGCAGGTGTTGTTTCAGATAATGCAGCATATTCTATGTATGGCGCATGTCCAGGATTTAAAAACCAAATTGCTCTACAAGGTCGTGTACCTTGTAAGGTAGTAGGCAAAATTAAGAAAGGCGACATCTTAGTGACCAGTAAAATTCCAGGGGTTGCTATTGCAGCCGTTGGAGATATTAAGACAGGTTCTTCGGTGGGCAAAGCGTTACAAGATTACGATTCAGATCACATTGGCACTATTGAAGTTGCCGTAGGAAGAACATAATATGGCTAGAAAAGTTATTGATCCAAAACAACCACCAATTCTTTGGGATGCCGTTAACTCTGCTTTTGCAGATATTAACGATAATTTTACAGAATTATATTTGAGTATTGGCGGTGGTGGTGCTGTAGACCTAACAGCACTATCAACAAATATTGTTCCGTCAACAAATTCAATATATGATTTAGGTTCTTCATCACGACGATGGAGAGATTTATACCTCAGCGGCAACTCAATTCATTTAGGGTCGGCAGTTTTGTCATCAACTGGAAGTATTGTTAATCTGCCAGCAGGTTCAACAATTGGCGGACAACTAATTAAAGATCCGATAGAAGCATCGTTTAAAACTATTTCTGTTTCTGGGCAAAGTGATATTGTAGCAGATAATACCACAGATACATTAACCTTTGTAAATGGAACCGGTATTACAATGACAACGGTTGCTGGCACTGATTCGTTAACAATTACTAATACCGGAGTTACACAATTAATTGGTACTGCTGGACAGATTGGAGTAAGTGGAACAGGTAAAGGTAATGTAACATTAACTAATCTAGGTGTAACCAGTGCAACAGCAGGAACTGGTATTGGCGTAAGTGCAGCCACGGGCGGCATAACAATTGTCAATACCGGCGTTGTTAAACTTTTAGCAGGAACTGGTATTATTTTAGATCCGTCCATTGGTACTGGTACGGTAACAATTACTAATAGTTCTCCAAACATTACACAAAACATTTGGCGTTTTATTGCCGTTGCTGGACAAAGTTCTTTAGATCCACAAAATGCATCTGATGTATTAACCTTTGCAAATGGCACTGGAATTAACATAACAACCAATGCCGGATCAGATACCGTAACGGTTACTAATACAGGCGTTACAAGTATTGCAGGCAGTACAGGAATTAGTGTTAGTGCAGCTACAGGTAGTGTTACATTAACTAACACCGGCGTTACAAGTTTAACAGCTGGAGCAGGAATTAGTGTTAGTTCATCGACCGGCAGCATTACAATTTCAAATACTAAAGTTGGTTTTGTAAACATTGGTGTACAAGGACAAGATTCATGTATTGCAGATGCAGTATCTGATACACTTACATTTATTGCAGGAACAGGTATTGAATTATCTTCAGATCCTAGTACCGACACTATTACAATTTCCGCAGAAGGAAACATTGCACAAAGTATATTTGGTGAAGATTCTACACTATTAGTTGATGCTGTTAATTCAGAAATTGTTGGTAATATTAATTCATATCACAGCGGCAATTCAATATTAATGCATCCAACTAACGGAGTTATTATAGGAGGTACCGGCGGAGCTAGTGTTATTGGAGCGGCAACTGCGCCTGTATATATCGGTGCTGGTCCTAGCGGTAGCACAACTGGTCCTATTACAATTGGCCATTCTGGAAATGCTACTACCGTTCAAGGAAGTCTAACTGCAACAAATTTCTTTACAAGTTTAATTGATTCAACAGACTCTTCAACAATTACATTTGTTCCAACCGTGGTATTTAATACCGATGGAACATTTGAAAATGATCTAATTGTTAGAAATAAATTAACCGTATTTGGATCTATAGCAAATCATATTAGCATACCAGAATTAAAAACTCTAGTTGCTGCAAGTACTGATTTTGCAGATTTCAAAGCAAGAATAGCAGCATTAGCGTAACGGAGCAATAAATGGCAAAACAAACAATAAATGTAGGATTAACCGCTAATGATAAGAAAGGCGATAGCCTTCGAACTGCATTCCAAAAAGTTAATGCTAACTTTACAGAACTTTATACAACTACTGGTTTAGATGCTGCGGCAAATCAATTAGTAAATGGCACACACGTTGTTGATCTAGGATCAACAGGAATACTAACATTTCCAGATGGACTTACATTAGTAGATTCTGTATTAGAAAAACGATTAGAAGAAACAACTACTGATGGTATAGACACTTTTACAAATATTGTTGGATCTAAATTAACATTAACAAATAGTACTATTAGTATGGAAGCATATGTTGATCCAGCTGGTGCTAATAACACATCTGTAGGTCGTGTAACTGCTACGACAAGTGCTGTTTTAATAGAAGCATTAAGTGACATCGTAGGCGGAACTGCTGGCGGTTCTTTGTTATTAACTGACAGCGGATTACAACTTAACACAACAGACGGTGTTTCAAATCAAACTTTTTCAATTGGAGAAGGTAGCATAACTTTCCCAAGCGGGCCAAGGTTGAGAGGTCAAAATGAAACAATTTGCCCGGTAAGTGTCGATACGGTAATTTATACTTCATATAATAATGTATCTGCTATTAAACTATTTGTTATGGTTGAGGGAGTTGTAGACGGTGGCGGGTCTGAGGTAGAAATGCAGGCATGTGATATTATTGCTGTCAAAGGACAAAATGACAATTTAGTTCATATAACAGCATACGGTATAACATATTCAGGAACCTCAGCATTTGCAGAATTTGACGGAAGATGGAATAGTATATCTCAAAAAATGGAAATTACTTGTCGTCCAATTAGTACAACAAACAATGTTTACGTTAATGCACACGCTGTAGAATTTAGCAGCAACTTTTAAGGAAAAAAAATACTATGGCTATTAAACCATTTGAAATTCAGAGTTCAACACTGACCATTGGCGGTGTCGATTTACAAGCAGGTAACACAGGTGTTGTTATTCCTGGCGTTACACAGGCTGTTAACTACATTGTAGAAGAGGTTAATGACACAGGTGATCAAACAGAAAATGGATGGACTACTGGAAGTATCACCGTTATTGATCATAGTTATTGGCAACAACTAACACAGCCAGGAACTAGGCCTGATGGTTGGGCTCCTGCAACATATCAAGCAATTATTGATGATGAAGAGCTTGGGTATGGGCCTATTGACAAGATTGAAGTTACGTTTGAAGGCGCCAATCTAGATAGTACAGATGTAGCCAGAGCAACTTCGACTGATATGTGGGCCATTGCCAACGGCGCATATGATTTTAATAACTTTGATACTAACTATTGGATACAGATTCCTTTCCGCCCTAGAATGCGAGCAGGCGATGTTGAAACTATTGGCGGCGGTGCAGGTGGTGCTATTGTAGAACGTAGTGTTAACTTTCCAACAGGTGTAGAAGGTGACCAACGTGGTACCATTGCTCTAACACCAGACGGTGAAACTTACGTTTGTACAGATGATTGGGTTGATAATACTTCACAATATCAAGATCCTTACTCTGTTGAAAACTCTGAAAATTATGGTACCTATCAAAGCGGCGACACATTAAATCAGATAGCAGTATTAGCCAGTGCTCAACCAGACCTGTTGTACATCTATCAGAACGGTAACTGGAATCCCAGCGATTGGACCATTGATGCTGGGGAGGCATTTGGCGGTGTTCAGACCTGTTCAAACCTAAGTTATAATGGAACTACTTTGTTTTTCCAATGGCCTTATCGCGCAGGCATTGATCCAACAACATCCAGCATTGGTGATCCAGCAACCATTGTATATTCTGGTACGATAAATCAAGCACCTATCTGGAGAAAACTAGTAGATTTAACCAGTCCGTACCCGGGCGAAGGAAATATCACCTGGACCAACGAAGGCGACTTGACTATCGAAACCATTCGTCCAGAAGGATATACAGACGATTGCGATGTTAACATCTATGCTGCTGATGACATTTGGATGGAGGCTAAAGGCGACCAGATAGAAATTAAGGCTGAAACTCAAATTGAATTAGTGTCAAATACCAGTTATGTTCGCATAGAAGCCAACAACGATAACAGCAGCCATTGGTGGACATTTGATACTGACGGTAGCCTAAAACTACCCCATCTCAACAATACCGGCTATCAAAGCGGTTATAGCCTAAACGGTCCTACTCTACGATTAGGCGGAGAAAATGATCCCTATGATCAAATAATCATAACAGGTCCAGTGCCCGATAACAACAATTCCAGTGCTCAACGAATTGTCATCCAAGGACAAAAAGGTTGGGGTGGAGAAAATCAAAGTAAAGGCGAAGGTGGTGACGTTTATATTTGGGCAGGTACCGGAGGCGACGGTGGTGCTATAGATAGTCAAGGCAATGGCGGTGATGTAAAAGTCCGTGGTGGTCAAGGCGGTGCTGGTGGCTATGTAAAAGTAGAAGGCGGAGATGCTACTGGTCCTGGAGGCACTGGCGGCTACATCGAAATCACTGCGGGCGATGGAACTAATGTCACATCAGGCGACGGCGGCGATGTTAGAATTAAAGCAGGTGCTGGGTCAGGTACCGGTAACAACGGTGAGGTACATGTTTATACCGTAGGCACAAATAACCACTGGATATTTAAGAATGACGGAGCACTACAACTGCCAGTAGGTGGCGACATTCGTGACAGCACAGGTACTAGCGTACTAGGTGGTGCTGGCAGCGGTGCTCAACTAGTAGGTGACGGATATGTCGCTAGTACTGGCTATCAATTCACTTACTATGTAGACTACAGCGGTAGTTCAAGTGGCGGCGCTAGTAGTTTAACTGGAGTGTTATTACCCGCAGGTAATTCTATATCAGTAGGCGATGTCATTACGTTCCGCACGGGGGAAGTTAGAACTATTGACACTATTACGGTTGGTCCAGATGGCGGATTGCCTCCAGATGCTATACTATATGAGTGGGTTGAGGAAACTACGGTAGAAAGTAGTGTCACAGATCCAGCATTTCCGATCACGGTAACATCTAGTGACTATGTGGCTGTAACTAAGCCAACTGCTCGTATTAAACCTGACTCAACTTATGAAGGTCTAGGTCAGTGGGTAGACATCTACACAGGTGGCGCTCCTAGTTCAATGGACGACCTAGGTCATATCCACATGAAGGGACACCACGGCAACGTTGAACTATTCCTTGGCACTGACGACAACTTTGTCAGCACTAAAGAAGCAGGTACAACACCTGGACATGTTACAATGCGTTCAGAGTCAGAAATTAAAGTCATTGAAACTGATATACGCACACAGCGCAATGGCAGTACATTTGTCAGCGACATGGGTGACAACGTAAACTATGCTTGGCACAGAGGTTGGGAAGCTGATCTCACTTTCAATACCGTGGCAGCAGATTCTGATGGCAACTATTACATAGGTGGCGAACATGCTAACTATGCTGACGGTATGATCAGCAAGTTCAGCAAAGACGGCGCATTACTTTGGAGTAAACTGGTAGGCGGTGCAACTCAAGATACTGCTTGGGACGTTCCTGTGGTAGGAGTTAATCCTACCACTAACAAGGCAACAATCTTGTACACTACCAACGATGGAAGATCTTATGAATACTTCAAACTGGCTGAGTTAGACGCTGACGGCAACTTTGAAGGCGCTGCCACAGACTTCTATGACGTAGACGGTAACATAACACCACGCGATATGAAATGGCATCCAACCCTAGGTTGGGTCATTGTAGGTCGAACATATGGAGATATGCTGGCCAGTGGCTCATTAAGTCCTCAAACAGGCTCAGGTGTTGGCAAACTGATATTAAATGCTGCTAATACAGATATTAGAGGCAGTCTAATGACCGCAGGTGACACCAGTTGGTATCTAAGCGGCACTAATATCACAGGCAAGCAACTACTTGATCAGGGCATTGGCTTATTCACTGGACTAACACCTACTAACTTACTGGTAGATAATCCAGCGGCAGGTGGTGCTGAAATCAAAGTACGCATCAACTACAGCGGCTCTGCTTATTTTGGATTTAGTATCAGTGATGTAACCACAGCAGGTACAAACTATAACACAGGTGATGTTATAAAAATCCCAGGAAGCCAACTAGGTGGTGTAGATGGATTTACCGTTGACCTAGTTAGTCCCGTAGTTCAAAACAATAATCCTACTACAAATACCGTGACAATTTTTGCTCCTAAACTAAATCACGCTGTATTAAATTATCAAGTAGGCAATGGCAGTCCTGTTATAGGATGGGGCATACCTTCTGGTTCACTGATCAACAACTTTCAGGATTATGATGCTAACTATTGGTCTTTTGATATCCCTGGAGATTTTACTCCAACAGGAACGATCAGTGTATTGAGCCAAGAAAACGATGCTATATTCACTATAACATCCAGCGGCGCGAACGGTGGAATAACTGGTTCGTTAACAACTAGCGGAACTCCAGAACTTACTAACATCACTATCAATACTTCAGTCTTAGGCTATACCACTGAAAACTTCAGTACAGGAACTTATGTGGTATACAAACAGGTAAGTGGAAGACCTTTTGTCTGGACCAATGCCTGGAAGAAATTCTTAGACATGGAAGAAGCCTATGACTACGGTTATGCCGCATCAGTGGCAGTTAATGCCAACGACATTGACGCTATCTATGTTTCAGGCTACACCAACGGATCAAGAAACGGTGGCGGTGGCGGTGGCTTCATATGGAAGTTGACTAGCGCAGGTGCTACATCATGGGTTAGAGGTTTAGACAATCAGTGGGAAATCAACACTATGGCAGTTGCAGCCAACGGACAGATCTATGCATCATCATCAGGAATGGGATCTGACATTACTTGTTTTGCCAACAATGGTCTAGTTATTAACAGAATACAACCTAACGGTCCATATGGCGGCCGTTTGAACATTGACATAGCCCGTGGCGATGATGGCCAAGAATACTTATATGCCATCTGGAGTCAGTACAATGTCATGGGTATGTCAAACAACGGCGTGGCTGTACAGAAGTTTAATCTTTCACTAGAACATCTGTGGAGTAGACACATGTACATGGAAAATAGTAACCTGACTACTTATGTTGACTATAATAACAACTATCGTCACTTTGCGCTAACAGCCACACAGGCGGTGGTAGTGGGCTATGCTGAGATCATGGGCAACTATAACCATGACGGTCAACTATGGTCTATGAGCATCACTGATGACTTTGAACCTACTGATCAAATCGGCTCTGTAAATGGTGTTGTCACAGGACTTATAGATCTACCATGGGAAGCATATGGCAATACTAGTTCAGATGATTTAAGTTCAGTACTAACAGCGCAGAATAACACTATACAAATTGCTGAGGTACAGGCTACACTGATGTGGAACCCGTACACTTGGTCAAACAGAATCCTTAATGCTAACTTTGATACCAAAGGTCTAGTGGGCGTTGAAAAAGTTGATTTTGTACAGGGCGGTGATTTAGGTCATAACCCTGCGGATATTCCACATAGCACACAAAACCTACAGGCTGATGATTTTATAAATTGGAACATAACTCTAAAGTTATCAGATCGTGGCAAGTTTATCAAGAACGTGTCAGCACCATCACAGGGCTACATACAAAATCTAACGGTATATGTGCCTAAAACAACAAGCGTAGCGTTCCCTGTGGGCAGTATTATAACATTGATCAACCTTGATATTTCTGATACATATTATATTAATGTAGAACCTGTGGGCTACAACATGGACGATGATGCTCCTAGAATATGGGCCGCTGGCATGACCACTGCAAGTATCTGGGGATTCAAAGGAGTACAGACTGCTACACTGATGAAGATTGGTACTAACGATTGGTTGTTAACAGCCAACAACATAGTGAATAACGATTAATCATGCCTATTAGTCAAATCTTAATAACCGCAGGGAGGGCCAGTGCCGGGCCTGTCCTTCCGCAGGGATCATTTTTAGTAAACGGTGTTTCTAAGACATGGGCCTATACAAATGCTACTAGTCCAACTTATGGAAGTTATACATTCCCAGATGCCAGCACAGGCAGTTTACACACACTTGACGGAACTAATTGTGTAATTTCAGAATCGCTGGGATCGTTTGGTACCATTGCTATTAATTTATGGTTCTATCCCACATCCGCTAATACTATTATCATGAGCGAATTTGAAACAGGTGATGAGAATTCTGGCTATCATTATACTATGATGGAAATTAGTTCGTCTAATGTACTACATGCTAGAGTATGGCCAGGGGCAGCTCCAGGCATTACCTGCGGCAACACGGTAAACTTAAATGCGTGGAATCATGTTTACTATTTCTACGATGCGGGAACATTGAGTGTATCGTTGAATAATGGCACAGCCGCAACAGGTAGTATAACTAGAGGTGCTCCTAGTACTACTTTCTTGGCCATTGGTGTTTCTGATTCAACTAATTTAGTAACATCTGCTAGGTACCAAGGAAAGTTTAACGATCTTAATGTTTCATCAACAGCAGGGTCAACTTGGACAAGCACCAAGAGCAAGTACGGACTCTAACGTATTCCCTGTTCTTTTAACTTAACGCAGGTAGGACACTGACCGCAGGGTGTAATACTTGTTTCTGTATATACAGGTGTGCGACACGACCAAAACTTGTTCTTGAGACTATCTGGTAGACTATCATAAATCTCACGTTTGGTCATTGTGAGTACAGGATAGATTTTCTTTACACTGGTAAACGCACCTAGAATGGTGTCAGCCCTTTTACGGCGTTCTTCTAGGCTATGGTTAGCATCGCCGGCATTCATACCTAGAGCAACATTTACTATCTCAGGATTTACTGAACAGATATACCCAGCAAAAAAGTTAATGCTGTCAGTGTCAAACATAAAGTGTCTGCCATAAGCAGGTACACCTATTTCACTGCTACTATAATCAAAGTCAAAGCCTAGAGCTTTAAGTTCATCTAGAGCAATCTTAACCGTGACTGCTTCTGCCTTGTGTCTACGTTCCACATTTTTGTTGTGCATGTGATGTATGTGTAAGCGATGATCCTTATACTCAGGATCTGTTAATAGTCGGTAAACCATACCTAGGCTGTCTAAACCGCCTGAGTACATGGCTAGGATTGTTGGTTGTTCCATATGTAAAATGTATAAACTTCGTTAATAGGATGCTCTTGGGGCTGTGGAGTTAATTCTTTAGCACGAGGAAAATATACAGCATATTTTGTGGGCCAGTTAGGATTAAGAAAAGCACGGGCAACAAATCTATCGCAGTTTGGTAGAACAACAGCTAATAACTTTTTGCAGTATTCTTCACCAAATGCTAGAGCACCATCTACAATTATAGTGTCCCAGTGTTCGTCTAAACTAAACCAGTCACGGTTTTTAATTTTAGGATCATCATACTTGGGTTCTAGATCCCATGCTTCTGTTGCCAGGGGTAATAGCAGTTTTGTGCTACCTAACAGCAAAACTCTACCCTTACAATAACTTTCAAATACTGCATAGTCGTCTAGATTAGGGGCTGCGGGCCACTTTAAATTAGTCCAAAAATCATTATCTGCGTGTATATTAGTGTCAAGCATATGAATGATATTTAACGATAAATACAAAGCTATGATTAAAAAGAGAGCGGGATATGACTATACAAACAATTAATATTGGCAACGCAGTAAATGACGGATTAGGGGATGACCTACGTTCGGCATTTCAAAAAGTAAATGCCAATTTTTCAGCACTAGCTCAAGAGATTACCGTAACAGCATCAAATGTTGGAACAACGGGCTACGGAATTTTTAAAGAAAAAGTTGATTCTAATTTAGAATTTAAAAACCTAGTGCCCGGAACAAAGATTTTAATTGAAGAAAATCCTAATACACTTATTATTAATTCTACACAGCCAGATGCATTTACTAGAATAGATACTGATTTAGGTAATATTGTAGCCAGCTCTGCAGGACATACAACTAATATTACAATTCAAGGCGGAGATAATATTAGAACCGCTGCTTCTGGATCAGTGGTAACGGTTGACACAATTTTAGATTTAAATCAAATTTTACTTAATTTAGATTTTGGTCCTATTGGAGGAACATTTATAAATCCTACTCAATTGGCATTGGCTGCTGCTAACATTGATTTTGGAACTATTGAAAATCCAGGTTGGTTAAACATAGATCTAGGCGATCTAGGAACACCTTAAGGAGTTAACTAATGGCAGTAACATGGATTACTCCAGCAGGTAGCCTAGGAATTCTTACAGAACGTGTTCCGTTACAAATTCCGCTAGAGGCAACGTCGGCTGCTGGGGATGTAACTTTTACACTAATTGCAGGTTCATTACCTCGCGGACTAAGAGTAGAAGGAAATAATATTACTGGAAGTCCAACAGAAGTTCGAACATTTACCGAAAGTAGATTTGTAATTCGAGCAGATGACGGCGTTGACATTGAAGATAGAACATTCAATATTTCAGTAGACGGTTCAGACGAACCTAGATGGATTACTAGAGAGGGATTTTTAAATGTAGGTCCTGAAAATGCATACTTTGTTTTAGACAATGCATATGTTGATTTTCAATTAGATGCTTACGATCCAGATACCGTAGCCGGCGATACTTTAAAATATTATCTAACACCCCTAGGCGGAGAACTTCCCCCAGGGTTGACATTATCCGAAGATGGCAGAATCTTTGGATTTACTGATCCTATTTTTGCAGTTGAATACAACGGAAACCCGTCTGGGGCGTACGATACTTCTTCCTTTGACATGATGCCGTTAGATAAAATGGAATCTAAATCCAATGGCTTTGATAGTTATTTGTACGATGATGTAGATTTTGATTATTCGGAAAATAGCAGAACTCCTAAACGATTAAGCCGTGCTTATACATTTATTGTTACGGTATCAGACGGACGTAACGATGTAAAAAGATTATTTAGAATATGGGTTGTAACAGAAGAATTTTTACAAGCCGACAACTCAATTATTCAAGTTGATACTAATTTATTTCAAGCGGATTCTAGCAGTACAAGAACACCTCTTTGGATTACTGAATCTTATCTAGGAAGATTTAGAGCTAATAACTATATTACTATTTTCTTAGATGTATACAGACAAGTTGGTCTCACTGGAACATTAGTTTATTTCTTAGAAACATTAAATCCGGACGGATCCTCTAGTGAGCTTCCACCGGGGATGACTATTGATCAACATACTGGCGAAATTGCAGGTAAAGTTCCATATCAGGCGGCTGTTACAAAAACATATCAATTTACAATATCCGCTGTTAACTTTTTAGAATCAATATCAACTCTTTCGTATAATCTACAAGGACCATGGAGTTCCACAATTACATATCCTGTAAATGATGCTGTAGTATTTGAAGGTTTTATATATGTTTGTATTGCTGAGAACAGAAACCGAGCACCGTCTGAAAATCCAGAATTTTGGATTTCAAGTGTTTCTATAAGTGCTAAAACATTCAGCGTTGATGTTATCGGAGAAATTGAAAGTAGTATAGAATGGATCACTGACAGCGACCTAGGAACCATAAAAGTCAATAAGCCAAGTAATTTAAATGTATACGCAAAGAGTTTGTTATATGGCGGAAGAACCGTTTACGAACTCACCGGAGGAACATTACCGCCTGGATTAGAATTAATTAGTACAGGTGACATAAACGGAAAAGTTAGACAATTTGCAGATTCTAATGGCCTGGGACTTACAAGATTCTACGACCGAGACTCTAGCGCAGAAGATTCAACAGGATCATTTTCTTACAACATTACTTTTGATTCTGGTGAAAGTTCATTTGATAAAACATTCATCTTTGATATTAGAGCAAGAGACTCTGTACATTTTGCCGAATCAATTCGTCAATTTAAAGTTAAAGTCATAGGTGAAAGCGATAAAACTTTTGCAAATTTATATGTAAAAGCATTTCAAAATAAAGAAAAGAGATTAGATTGGTTTAACTTTATTACCGACGGTAACATTTTTAAAACAAATGAAATTTATCGTTACGGTGATAAAAATTACGGAGTGCAAACTGATTTAAAAGTTTTAATTTTTGCAGGCATTGAAAGTGTTGAAGCTGTAAAATATGTTCAGTCTATGAGCAGAAACCATTATCGAAAGAAAATATTATTTGGCGATGTAAAGTATGCTAAAGGGAAAAATGTAGATACACAAAATACAGAATACGAAATTATCTACGTTGAAATTAAAGATCCGTTAGAAAAAAATGGAAAAAGCATTAGTAGATCTGTAAATCTTCCAGATAATATTAATAGTAAAGTTCTTGTTAGTTTTGATGCTATTAAAATTGATAGCGATATTCCGTTGGTGAGTGATAGTGATCACCAACGCATATTTCCAAACTCTATCAAAAATATGAGGAATCGCATTAAAGAATTAGGTTCAAGAGATAGTGAATTTTTACCGCTATGGATGAGAACTATACAAGACAATGCAGCATTTGAACCAGGATATGTAAAAGCATTGCCAATTTGCTATTGCTTGCCAGGAAAGGCAGAAGCAATAGTTTCAAGAATAAAATCTAGCGGATTTGATTTCAAATCTTTAAATTTTGAAGCAGATCGCTACCTAATTGACGTATTAGAAGGAAATTTTGAAGATAAATATCTTGCATTTCCGCAACGTGGAGAAAAATTACCGTGACCAGCAATATCAATTATATCAGTATCAATGAAAACTTCCCTGTAGCAGGGCAAGATAACGACACACAGGTGTTTCGTGATAATTTTGATACTATTAAAACCAGCCTAAGTGCTGCCAAGACTGAAATAACAGATCTTCAAAATAACACAGCAAAATTAAACGATAACAACGATTTTGAAAAAAATGTTATTAGCAGAGCAATTTTTCAAGATAATAGAGATCAAAAGTTTGACGGGGGATCTGTTTCAACAGATATTACTATCGATTATCAAAATGGTCCATATCAAATTTATCGATTTGGTATTAACTCAAACGTTGATTTTTTAAATTTTCCAGGGGATCCTGTATTTGTTGACGAATTAACTCCACTAGGCGTCGGCAAGGTTACACTCGAATTATACGGTGACGGAACTTCAAGAACTATTACCTTTGTTACAACCGGCGGAACAATTTTTAAGAAAAACGCTGCCGACGAATGGAGCGGAAATTCTATTGCAGTTCAATCTACAACAGATCCTATATTTGTCGAAGTCTGGAGACATAGTTCAGAAAAAATATTTCTGAAATACGTTGGACAATTTAGTTAATGTTTAATCCTCTTGTTGACAACCTTTCCGAACTCAAGGATCAAGAGATTGAAGAAAAAATCCTTGAGTTATCCAAAAAATATTTCCAAGCGCAACGTTTAGGAAAAATTGAGATGTTGACACAAATCGAAACTTTCATTATAATGTATAAAGATGAAAGGCAAAGAAGGCTCCACGCTAGGAAGTCTGATTTAGATAACGATTTGGATCAACTAATCAATGTTAGTTAAAAATACAGAATCACAATTAATCGAAGGTATTCTACGACACGGTCCTGAAATATTGGAAAATTGTGTTGTAGATCCTAACGATGTTTCTTTGTATTTTGAACGCTTATATTCAGAACATCTAAATTATCCAATTCCAAAAGATAATATTGACATTAATCATTGGAATATTCCAGATGAGTATAAGACTATGGATATATTAGATTGGTTATATATGCAATGTCCTACTCCAGAAATTCGAGAACGAGTTGTTGAGGAACTAAGACTTTTTGCCAAATACGATATGATTTTAATGTTAAAAGCAATGAAATACGTTGTAGACACATTAAGAAAAAATAACGTTATTTGGGGTGTAGGACGTGGAAGTTCTGTAGCAAGTTATGTACTCTATTTGATAGGGGTACATAAGATAGATAGTATTAAATACAAATTACCAATAGAAGAATTCTTCAAGGAGATTTAAGATGGGTAAAACATATACAAGCCTACGTGGCAAAGATATTGATATGGAAAAGTTAAATTTACAAAATGAATTGTTGCCTGCTGTAGGAAACATGAAAGTAAATGCAAGGGGCGATGAATTAGGCCCAGGTGGAAAAGTTGTAAAAACTAGAGAACAAATTCTCCAAGATTACTATGCTTCAAATCCACGAGCAGTTAAAGAAGACATCCCAACACGCAAAAAAGGTTAACCTATGAGTTATGATGTTAAGCACATTAAAATTCGTGCCATTAATGATGATGTTATCATTTCTGACATGGATTTTGGTGAGCAGGTAACCAAGACAGGCATTGTTATTCAAAGCGACGATGCCAAAGTTCACGGAATTAAACCGCGATGGGGCAAGGTATACAAAGTTGGTCCAAAACAAACTGATGTTAAAGAAGGCCAATGGATTTTAGTAGAGCACGGTCGCTGGACTCGTAAGATCAAAATCGATGACGGTGACGGTGTTAAAGAAATTCAAAAAGTAGATATTAAATGTATACTAGCTGTATCTGATGAAAAACCAAACGATTTTTATATCGGTACAGAACATTCTAACGGATCAAGCGTTAACATTAGGCCAGAAGATTTTCTATAATGGCTTTTAAACAAAATTGGGATACTCCCGACATCATAAATCAACTTCGGTCGTTGTCCAGAGAGTGTTCTAGTGTGTATAACGATGGATTTACTTCTTTTGAGATTAAGAAAGAACTTTATCTTATAAAAGAAGTAGTTGACAAAGCATTACAGGATTCTCCCAATTTTGGACATCTTGAACAAGAATGGCTCGATGACCGTGAAAAGAAAAAAGTAATATCAATTTTAAAAAAGAGTTAATATGACAAATCCATTTCGTGACCAAGAAAAATTTATGCGAGCCTGCGACCAATCAGTCGAAGGCTTTAATCAAAATCAGTTTAAATTATATCTCGATTTAATGGAAGAAGAATGGAAAGAATTGAAGGTAGCGATCGACAATAACGATCAGGTTGAAACACTTGATGCGCTGTTAGACTTTATTGTTGTTACCGTAGGCGCTATCCATTCGGCCGGTTTCGATGGCGAGGGCGGTTGGAAAGAAGTTATGCGTACCAATTTTGCTAAAATAGATTCAGAGACTGGCAAGGTACGTAAACGTGAAGATGGCAAAGTGCTAAAACCTTTAGGGTGGACTCCTCCAGACCTAAAACCATTTATTAATAAATGATAAGAATTTTTGTCATTCTTTTTCTTTTAATTCCGTCAGCCTTTGCAAATGTTCCTTCATATTACGTATATAATCAAACACAAAAAGAAATTGTTGTTGGAGAATATGCAGGAATACAAAGGCCGATAGCATCTCTTACTAAATTAATGACTGCGCTGGTAGTTGTTAATTCAAATTTAGATTTACAAGAAAAAGTATTATATCGTGGAGGAATCTTTAGATCCAAAAATGTCTCTCGACGGGATCTACTCGATTCTCTATTAATCAAAAGCGATAACGCTGCTGCCGAAGCATTAGCACATAGTTGGCCTGGTGGCCGTACAGCGTTTATCGACGAAATGAATAATACCGCAAGATCACTTGGCATGAATAATACATCATACTCTGATCCGTCAGGGCTTGATAAACATAATATTAGTACAGCCTTTGACTTGTCAAAATTGGTAGAAGAATCATCAAAAAATAATTTAATTACATCTAGCTCATCATCAAAATATCTAACCATCGAAACCAAAACTAAAAAGAAAATATCTTATGCATCTGTAGGCAATACTAATAAAAATCTTTTATTTGAATTTGATAATATCATTCTTAGCAAAACCGGTTATACTAATCCTGCAGGACGTTGTTTGGCATTACTAGTTGAAAAATCCAATAATAAATTTGTTATTATTATTCTTGGAGAAAAAACGGTAATCGATAGAGAAAAAAGAGCTAGACAACTCATTAATAATTATGTTACTATAAAAGAAAAGGATTTAGATGAAAATCGGTTTTACTTGCTCAACTTTTGATCTGTTCCATGCAGGGCATATCATGATGCTCAAAGAAGCAAAGACTCAATGCGATCATTTGATTGTGGGTCTACAAACAGATCCTACAATTGATCGTCCTGGAATCAAAAACAAACCAGTTCAAAGCGTATTTGAACGCTACGAACAACTTAAAGCCTGCAAATATGTTGATGAAATCCTTGTCTACGAAACAGAACAAGATCTTATAAACATCTTGCTTTCCTATCCTATTAATGTTAGAATATTAGGAGACGAATATGAACACGAAGATTTTACAGGTAGAAACGAATGTTGGGATAAAGGTATTGAATTTTATTTCAACAAACGTGAACACAATTTTTCAACCAGCGAACTACGTCAGCGAGTTATTGCCGCTGAAATTAATAAGGGATTAAAAAATGACAGAATATGAACAAAATATTGAAATTATGAAAGACCTAAGAGCACGATTAGATAAGGTCATTAACTCAGATAAAAAAGACGAATCAAAATCTAAAATTCCAGATCCTGTAAAACACAAATACATCAGTTTTGTAAAAAGCGGATTGAGAATTCTTGCAGGTGCAACTTTAATGCTAGGTGATTTTTATATTGCTGGCGGACTTTTTATTGTTGCAGAAGTATTAGGCGTTATTGAAGAAATGGTTTGATGTATAAAGTGTATTATTATATTACCAATAAATTAAGAAGCAAAACATTTCCTTCAATGCACGAAGCTGTTATGTTTGCAATATTTAAAGTTGGGTATGATCAATGCGGTGAAATTATAAAGGTAAAAGAATGAAAGAATTGTGGGTAGAAAAATATCGTCCAGCAAACATAGATGGTTATGTATTTCGTGACGACCATCAACGCAAACAAGTGCAAACATGGATTAAAGATAAAAGTATTCCGCATTTGCTGTTAAGCGGTAGTGCTGGCATTGGTAAAACTACTCTTGCTAAAATTCTTATTCGAGAATTAGGTATTGAAGATTATGATGTGTTAGAAATTAACGCATCGCGTACAAACTCTGTAGACGACGTTAGAGATAAAATCACTAACTTTGTGCAAATGATTCCATTTGGTCCATTCAAGGTTGTACTACTTGATGAGGCCGACTATCTTTCACCTAACGCACAGGCAGCACTTCGCGGTGTAATGGAAGAATATCATGCAACAGCTCGCTTCATTCTTACTTGTAACTATCCCAATCGTATTATTCCTGCTATACATTCGCGGTGTCAAGGCTTCCACGTCGAACGTACTGATATTACAGAGTTTACTGCTCGTGTGGCTACTATCCTCGTCGATGAAGGTGTGGACTTTGATCTTGACACCTTGGATAATTACGTAAAGGTAACTTATCCAGACCTTCGTAAGTGTATTAATCTAGTACAACAAAATGTTAATGAAGGCAAACTAGCTGCTCCTAACAAAGGCGATCAAGGCGAAGCAGACTGGAAGTTTGATATGGTTACCTTGTTTAAGGCTGGAAAAATTAATGAAGCACGTAAAATGTTATGTGGAAAACTACGTGCAGAAGAAATGGAAGAAGTATATACATGGTTGTATAATAACGTCGAAATCTTTGGATCAGAAGAAAATCAAGATAAAGCAATCTTGATTATTAAACAAGGGTTAGTTGATCATGCATTAATTATCGATCCAGAAATTAATCTTTCAGCGACATTAATTAAATTGGGTAGACTATGAGCAGCCGATATATGATTGTTACCTACTATCTAAAACCAAATGGTAGGCATGACGAAATTACAGAATTTAAAAATGCATTAAAAATGAGACACATTCAAACCGCTAAAGTCATCTTAGACTTTAAAGAAAGAAAGTGTATCAAAAATGGTCTCAATCCAGAGGCCGGTTATGAGGACATGCTAGAATTTTATAAAAGAACGATAGGGGATCAATTGACCCCCCATCTTCCTAATGATCAAGAGTCACCGTAGATCGATAGTATCTCCTTTACCGCCTCGTGGCGTTCTACATCTTGTATGTCAAAGTGAACAATGTCCACATATCTATGATTTTTAAAGTCGTTATATAACTTTAAAAACTCTAATAAGCCGTTGTTTGATGGACGGTCTGCTTGTTGTAAGTCCCCAGTTACAACCATTTTGCTTCCTTGTCCTAATCTAGTCAACAGCATTTTCATCTGTGACGGTGTGGCGTTTTGCATTTCATCTGCTATGATGACCGCATTTTTAAAAGTTCTGCCGCGCATATATGCTAGAGGACTAGTTTCAATCACCCCCTCACGTACAAAGTTTTCAATTTCTCTAGCATTAAAGTTTTCAGCGAAAACATCAAAAATAGGCTTGGTCCAGGGTTCCATTTTTTGATTTAGATCCCCGGGCAAGAATCCGTGTTGCTCGTCAACACTTACAGCAGGTCGAGTAATAATGATCTTGTCTGCAGAACCGTACTTTAACTGATCAATTGCCCACTGAACGCCCAGCATGGTTTTACCCGTGCCCGCAGGCCCGATGGCAAAAATTATCATTTTGTTGGGATCGTTAAGTTTTAGTAGATAAGTCTCTTGACTTAAATTCTTGGGATAGATTTGAACTCGCTTACGCTTCTCGTTTAATCTATGATCAATATTTATTACGTTGCTTTGAAAACGTGGGTCATACTGCTCTTTTTGCTGAACTTGCGCTCTTTTTCGCTTCATATAAGGTTAGCCCTCCTTTTTAGGTGTTAGGCACGGACCCTACCGTAGTGTCCGTCGGCCGAACACAAAGATATTTAACATCTGCGACAAAAAGATATATGTAATGATTAAATTTTCGCGATAAATACAAAGGGAGATATTATGGTCGATTTAAAAGATATTATTAATAACATCGAAAACATTTACGGCAGCAATAATAGCTTAAAATTACTTAAAGATTTTGAGCGTGTTGTTGATGAGCTAGATATCTATGTTTTCGATAACTGGATTGACGGAGAGCTTGTTGCTGGTCCTAATGAAAGTCGTTACTTTGTAGAATGCACTTTTATGTGGCCTAAAAAACAAATGCCTGAACCTAAGGGCGGTCTACGTTTAATAGAATACGGTTGTAAAGTTGAGTTTGGTGAAACACGACTTGCTAAAGTAAGAAAAATTAAAAAACCAGATGATATTCGCCCTGGTACAAAGAAAGGCAAAATTGATCACGAAGATGTCTGGTTAGTTCGTATTACTATGCCTAAAAAATTAATGGCTGACGTAGATCGAGGCCATAGAAATTTAGATAGCAACAAAATAGAAGATGTTGTTAATCAATATGGTGCAGCAGCAGCAGCGCCAGATGCCAGCGAAGAAGCTGTACAGGATATGACAAATGCATAAGCAACTTAACGAAGGTTTAAGAACCAACGACCTTAAAGATTTAGTATATTCACTTTTTGAAGTTGACACATACAAATCTAAGATGGGAGAGGACAAAGATGTTTGTGTTGTTAGCTTTCAGGTCAAAGATCGATCTCCTGCACGTGACCTAATGGAATTCATTGAAAAGGGTTATCATTTTGTTTTAGACGCTGACGTTAGTTCAGGCGAAAACGAAAAAGGTGAATATTCAGTATTTGTAGAATTAAACCGAAGCCCTAAGCTAGCAGAACAAATTAAAGAATTATGTTACGGAGTTAAAAAATTAACCGGCGTAGATGATTTTAAATTTAAATATCACAGAAGTTCCGATGTTCACGAAGTTAACGAAGAAACATTGAGAAAAATTATTCCCGGTGATTCACGTGCCTACGAAGAACACATGGGCCAGGTTAGAACTGAAGATGTAAAGCGTTTTTTTACAAAAACATTAATGGATAACTTAACTCTAAACAACAACGTGATAACAATTCACAAACCGTTTGATGTTAAGGTACAACTAGAAATTATTAAAGACGATACTCCAGAATCTATTTTAGAAGCAACAGAAGGTGCATATGTTGTTGACGAAAAAGCAACTAGTGAAATTTTCTGGCTTACAAAAGTTTTAGGCGATTACAGCATTAATAAGGTTGGAGAAAATTTTATTTTTAACAACGGTAATCGTTCTATGTTATTGAAAAGGATCGAACAATGAGCTTCACATTTAACTTTACTAGAGATCAAGTAGCAGATATCATCAAAGGTAATCCATATATTGATCATTGGTACGAAGCATTAAATGAAATTTTACCAGATTATGAAATTAACACCCCCCAACGTGTAGCAGCTTTTATGGCACAATGCGCACACGAATCAGGTGGATTTCGTGTATTAAAAGAAAACTTAAATTATAAAGCACCTAGTCTACGTAAGATTTTTCCTAAGTATTTTACAGACGATGCAACAGCTAATCACTATGCTAGTTTACCTAACAAGCAAGAAGCTATAGCAAATCGCATTTATGCAAATCGTATGGGTAACGGTCCAGAAGACTCTGGCGACGGTTATCGTTACTGCGGTCGCGGACTAATTCAATTAACAGGTAAAGAAAATTATACCTGGTTTGCTGCCAGTTTAGATATTCCTGTAGAGGAAGCGGCAGAATACCTACAGACATTCGAAGGTGCTGTGCAATCAGCTTGCTGGTTCTGGGAAACAAACAACCTAAATCAATGGGCAGACAAAGGTGACATCCTAACATTAACCAAGCGTATCAACGGTGGTACTATTGGTTTAGAAGATCGTATCAAACATTATAATCACGCATTACACGTTTTTGGAGCATAACTTATGTGGATGCTAGCGTGGGTACCGGATGCTGTACTAATTTATGCTGTACACCTAGTATTACTAGCAGGTGCCATTGGTACATTTTTAAGTTTCTTTTTATTACATAGAATTGTACGTTGGTTCCCTGCACTAGCACCGTATCATTTACTTTTACAAATTGTCAGTGTTGTATTATTAGTTGCTGGGGTTTATTTTAAAGGTGGCTACGATACTGAAGCAGAATGGAGAGCTAAGGTAAAAGAAGCAGAAGATAAAGTTGCACAGGCAGAACGTGCTAGTTCAGACCTTAATAAACAATTAAGTGAAGAAAAGAAAAAGAAACAAAAAGTTCGTGTTGAATACTACAATACGGTTAAAACACAAATTCAAGAAGTTGAAAAAATTATCAATGCAGAATGCAAAATAGACCCTCGAGTAAACGAGTTAGTTAATAAAGCTGCAACTAATCCAGAGGCTAAAAAATGAAAAAATTAGCACTTTTATTAGCAGTAACTTTATTAGCAGGATGTTCAACTGCTCCTGTAATTCCTAAATGGCCCGAGGTTCCTAAAGAATTATTAGAAGCTTGTCCCGATCTAAAAACCGTAGATCCTAAAAATGACAAACTTAGCGCCATTGTTGAAGTTGTAGCAGACAACTACAAGGAATATTACGATTGCAAAGCACAGGTTGATAATTGGATTTCATGGTACAAAGGGCAACAAAAAATTTGGGAAACACTTAAATAAAGTTAGTATTTAAAGGAGCGATGAATGGCATTAATTGATTCAGTGTTAAATTTAGTTAACAAGCAACCCAAAGATCCGGACGCACCAAAGCCTCCAGTGGGATCACGCAGCGAGCGTGAAGCAAAACTAAAAGACAAAGCAGGTATGGTTATTTCTGTATTTGCATTATTATTAGCGGTTAACGCATGGTATAGTGGCAAATTATCTAGCACGGTATTAAACAATACACTAGGTGCTAACAATACATGGGCACAATATCAAGCCAAAGCAGGTCGTGGAGTTAGCTACGAGATTGCCGCTAAGACAACCGCTGATCCAAAACTTAAAGCAGCGTTCATGGCTGAAAAAGAACGCATGGATGAAGACAAGAAAGAACTTGCTGTTAAAGCAAAGGCCATGGAACACGAGCGTGAAATTGCTAAAAAGTCTAGCCCATGGATTGGTTATGCTTCAACAGCGTATCAATTAGCTATTGTTGTATTATCTGCAAGTATTCTTGCAGTTAGCATGGCAATGTTCTGGGGCAGCTTTGTAGTAGCGGGCGCCGGAGTATTATTGAGCCTAAATGGTTTATTCCTTTGGTTCTAAAATAAATTAGGAGCGGACAATGACTGAAGAAGTAAAGAGCGAAAGTGAAAAGAAAAAAGAAGATTGGATGAATGCTAAATGGCGTCCAATGATGGGTTGGATGTATATGGTTGTCTGCATGATGGACATGGTTGTATTTCCAATCTTATGGAGTTTGTTACAAACTCTAACACATAGTCCTATTACACAATGGAATCCATTAACCTTACAAGGTGCTGGTTTATTCCATATCGCAATGGGTGCAGTATTAGGTATCGCGGCATTTGGTCGCACACAAGAAAAACTAAATGGAGCAAACAATGGTGGCGCACAACCAATGGCAACAAGTAACCCTTCAACATTTGGCCCTGCTACGGCAGCACCAAGCAGTTTCCCAGCAGCGACTACGCCAGGTTTCGGAGCACCAAGCTCCCCAAGTAGCTTTAGCGGAAGCAGCTTTGGAGGCGTATCTAAGCCAGCAACATTTGGGGCACCAGCTGCACCGATGATGAGCAGTACAGGTAAACCAATGCCGGTTCAACCTGATCAACCAGAAATTTAAGGAGATAGTATGAAACACATTATTTTTGTAGCAGGTCTTGCATTAGCAGTTTCTTCCCCTGCATTTGCAGCCGATGCTCCTGCAAAAGCAGAAAAGGTTTGTATTAAAACTACTGATGCCAAAACAGGTAAAGAAGTTGAAAAATGCAAAACTATGAAAAAACACGAAAAGAAAGAAGGAACTAAGGTTGAAGGAACAAAGCCAGATAAAAAATAATTTGAGCTCAGTAAATCTTAATTAAATAAAAGGACTACTTGACGTGGTCCTTTTTTTATTGTATAATAGTATTATGGATTATTACTCAACACTAGGTTTACAAAGAGGTGCATCTGACGACGAGATTAAAAAGGCTTATCGCAAACTTGCGATGAAGCATCATCCCGATCGTGGAGGTGACCAAAATAAATTTAAAGAAATATCTACTGCCTACGAAGCATTAAGCGATCCTGATAAAAAACGGATTATTGATATGGGCGGAGATCCTAATGCACAACCAGGAATGGGCGGCGGATTTTACAACCAAGGCCCATTTGAATTTCACTTCGGTGGCGGCATGCCGGGCATGGACGATATTTTTTCGCAGTTTGGATTTGGACGTAGGCCAATGCGAAGAAATAGATCTGTTAACATTAACGTAGAACTTTCCTTAGAAGAAGTTTTAAAAGGCAAAGATTTAAATGCTGAAATTACTATACCCGGCGGGCAAAGAAAATTAATTAATATTTCAATTCCTGCAGGCGTAGATCACGGCCAACAAATTCGATATGAAGGTATGGGCGACACAACCCTACGAGATGTCCCGGCAGGAGATTTGATTGTTAATCTTTATATTCGAAAACATCCAACATTTATTAGAGAAGGCGATTCTTTAATCTTTGAACATAATATTTCTGTCTGGGATGCTATATTAGGAACAACAATAGATGTTCCTACTATCTCAGGAAAAAATATTAGTGTCAGTGTTCCAGCAGGAACACAATCAAATACAATACTAAGTTGCAAAGGAGAAGGTTTGCCAAATATGCGTTCAAAAATACGTGGGCCGTTATTAATTAAAATTAATGTCAATATTCCACGTAACCTATCAGCTAATCAAATACATAAAGTACAACAACTAAGAGACGGAGTCGAATAATGATTGAACCAAGTCAAAGTCTACAACAAATTTTTGAAAATTCGATGAATATGGCAAAAAGCCTTGATCACGAATATATTACCATTGAACATTTGCTTCTTGGTATAATGGATGATGCTGATTCATTTAAGATGATCACCGACTTCGGTGCTGATGCTAATTTTATTAAAACAAATCTAGATCATTATATTAAAAATAATCTTAGCGATATTAAAAATCCAGAATGCGAAAAACCAAGAAAAACTCATGCTGTAGAACGTGTGCTCAATAGATGTTTTACTCAAGTTTTGTTTAGTGGGCGTCAACGTATTGAAGTTGCAGATGTTATTGTTAGCATCTTAAATGAAAAAAATAGTTTTGCATTTTATTTTTTAAACAAAGGCGGCTTAACAAAAGAAAAATTTATTAATTATTTCCAAGAAATGGTTAATAATGAAGAAGAATCAAGCCAAGAAACCGCAGTTACAAACCCTAGTCAGATGGAACGAATTATTAATACTTTTTGTACTAACCTAAGCCTACAAGCAAAACAACGTAAAATTGATCCTGTTATTGGTAGAGACGACGAGCTTGAAAAGGTACAACTTGTTCTTGCTCGCAGAAACAAATGTAATGTTTTACTGGTAGGTGAACCCGGAGTCGGTAAGACTGCTATTGTAGAAGGTCTTGCTCGCAAGATCTTTGAAAAGAAAGTACCTAAGTTTATTCAAGACCATCAGGTCTATAGTTTAGATATTTCAGCATTGCTAGCTGGTAGTAAGTATCGTGGAGATTTTGAAGAACGTGTAAAAGCTGTGTTAGGTGCTTTAGAAAAGAAAGGCAAGATTATTTTATTCATTGACGAAGCACACATGATGCAAGGTGCCGGTGCTGCTAATCAAAGTTCAAATGATATGGCCAATATGTTGAAGCCAATCCTTACTAAAGGTGTTATTAAACTTGTAGCATCAACTACGTGGGAAGATTATCGTAAACATTTTGAAAAAGATCGTGCTCTAATGCGTCGATTCCAACGTGTTACGGTTGACGAGCCAACGCCAGAACTTGCAGTTAAAATTATTAAAGGTATTAAGAAATACTACGAAAAACATCACAACGTTAAAATTACTGACGGTGCAATTGAGCAATCAGTTAAACTTTCTATGAAGTATATGTCTGATAAAAAATTACCAGACAAAGCAATTGACATTATCGATTGTGCTTGTGCTCGTTATAAAGTAAAAGACGAAGACGGCATGGAAGGCATTGAACAACTGGTAGATATTGAACAGGTTACATACGAACTTAGTAAAATGGTTAATATGCCGCTAGAAATGGTAGCACAAAAAGAAAGTAAGAACTTATCTGACCTAGAAGGTTCCATGAAGGCATCTGTTTATGGACAAGATACAGCAGTTGATAATCTTCTTGATAAGATTTTTGTTTCTCAAGCAGGTATGAAAAATCCTAATAAACCCATTGGCAGTTTTCTATTTTTAGGTCCAACTGGTACAGGTAAAACAGAAACTGCAAGAGCGTTAGCAGATAAAATGGGTATGCAATTAATTCGTTTTGATATGAGTGAATATCAAGAAAAACATAGCGTTGCTCGATTAATTGGTGCACCTCCTGGTTATGTTGGATACGAAGATAACGCAGGTCAGTTGATTACCAAACTACAAGAACACCCAAATGCTGTATTGCTTTTAGATGAAATTGAAAAAGCACATCCCGATGTGTCAAACATCTTGTTACAATTTATGGATAACGGATTTGTAACTGGAAGTAATGGAAAACAAGCAGACGGTCGCAACACTATTTTAATTATGACCAGTAATTTAGGGGCAGCAGACAACGAAAAAAATACCATAGGTTTTGGTGACTTAAGCAAGGACGACGAGGACGACAAGGCAGTTAAGAAATTCTTTGCTCCGGAGTTCCGTAATCGTTTAGATGCTATTATTAAGTTTTCAAATCTTTCAATGGTTACCGTTGGTCAAATTGTTAAAAAGTTTGTTAAAGAACTTAACGATCAACTTAAAGATAAAGGCATTGAGATTGTTGTTGATTCCGAATCAGTTAAATGGTTAGCTGAAAGAGGTTACGATAAAAAGATGGGCGCAAGACCGTTGGCTCGTTTAATTGATAATAAACTCAAATCTCCTTTGAGCCGTAAAGTCCTATTTGGAGAATTACAAAACGGCGGACGAGTTGATGTTAGCATTGAGAATGACGATCTAAAATTTGAAATTAGTCCTATTTTAACCAAAGAACAGAAAAAGGCATTGAAGCGAGGGTTAAACTTGGAGGAATCCAATGAAGAAACCGTATGATGTAAAGTATACAGGTCAAAAGTTTTACAATAAGTGGTTATACAAAGTTACCGTCTTGATCAAGGGGGTATCTTTGTTACGCACAAAAACATATGATGAGATTAGAGAATTCTGTTTAAACCCAGAAGAACAAGATCGACATTATTATTTTGACAGCAGAAAACAAGCATTTAGTAACAAAGATCAAATCTTAGAACTAGTTACATTTTTAGAAAAAAATAAAAATGTTGAATTTACTAAAAGAATTGAAAGTAGATATATCGACATATACACTAACGATGCTACATTTTGTAAAAATCTTGCTTTAGAATTTAAAGATTATGTAAGACATGTATTTGAACCATTTCCTGGGCAAGAACAAGAACAAACAAATTCAAATTCGATTTTTGCTAAAAAATTACCTCATAATAGATATAACTACAAAGTATATCTTCTTCCCCATAAGTTAAAAGGAAATAAAGAAGCAAAAGAAAGTTTTGTTTCTTGGATTGAAACTCAAGGGGAAAAGATACGAATGTCAACCGCAGTTAAAAGTTGGTTTATAAAGACCGATTATAATTGGGACCGTCGATACGTACTTGTAGAGGACGAAAAAACTCTATTCATGATGCAATTGCGAAATGGTGAAGTTGTGGGTAGGGTTTACGACTATCAAATTTTAGCTAAATAAGAGATGTCCACTGAAATCATTGTTTTACTAGAAAATTATTCAACTGAATCGGCAACTCCAGATTTTACATATACTGAAAAGGGTATCGGTGCTGGGTATCATAGCCTAAATAATTCGCTGCATACAGCAGTTTATAGAGTTGATTCGTTTGTTGGAACTATTAAATTGCAAGGGTCTTTAGCATTAGATCCTAGCGAATCAGATTGGTTTGACATTGATGGAACTACATTAGGCGACGATAGTACGCTAATTACAAATCCAGATAACCCTGTAGTGTCTCAAAGCGTTAATTTTACTGGTAATTTCGTCTGGATTCGTGCCGGTCACGTATTAGAAGACGGTACTATCCAGTCAATTCACTATAACTTCTAACATTTAAAATAAGATAAATATAGTATGTCCTTACGGAACCATACTATGAAAGATATTATCACTAAACTTGAAGTTTCTTTATTTGAAACAGAATTAAATTCAGCAGACCCTAAGGGTGATTACGAAGCTAAAAAGAAGGCCCTACACGATCTTGAAACTGATCCTGTTGTTATGAAAGAGCCTGATCTTGCAAAAGCAGTACAGCAACGTAAATTAGACTTAGAAAAAGAAGCTAGATCTAAAGGGATAAGAGAATCCACAGATCACGAAGCAAGCATGGCTAAAGCAGAATTAGTTCAAATTGCAAAAAACGCCAAGATTCTTTTTAATAGTATCCGAGAAGGTGATGAATTACCAGGATGGGTTAGTAGTTATATTACCCTTGCCAATGATCATTTAAATTCTGCCGCAGAGCATGTAGAATATAATCCACCGGAGCAGAAATAATGTTATTAAAAGAAATGTGGTCGGCTATAGGAGCTCCAAAAGATGACGAGCAAGCTGACATTGATTGGATTGACGATTTAAAATTTTATATTGATAATAATACAGAATTATTAACAAAATATTTCTTTCCTGCGGTAAAGCGCCACGAAAAACATGCAGGACATCCAAAGGCTTTCACAATTTACATTAAACCTTTAAGAAGTTGTTTAGAAAATTATTGTGAAATGTTTGATATTGAAGATGCCAATGAAAAGTTTCCTGAAAGCAAAATTGTTGAACTAGCAAAAATGATTGCTACTGAACAAGAAAAGCATATCGAGAACGGCGACTATAAACAGGAAGACTAATGAAACTTTTAGAATTATTCTACAAGAGAAATAATTTACCTCTTATAGAAGGTGGAAACCTTTCGACTCAAAGCCCTGGCTGGCAAGGAGATACCGGTGACCATCAAGCTCAGCAAATTGATCTTAAAGTTCACAAGCGTTCTTATATTGTTCCAATATTAGACAAATTATTAAACGGAATTAATTCTAGTTTTACTGCATCAGTTGGTCACGAACTTTGGAATAAAAAAGTTTTAGCAAGTAAAAAATTCTTAAGCGGATCTAGTTTACATTTTTTTAATACTGACTTACCCGACGACGAGTTTGAACGTATTAAACCTAAAGTTGGCGATATAGATACACAAATTAATAAAGAATATGCAGGAGAACTTGTTCAATTTTTACAATCCTCAACAGGTAAAGTTGTTGGCAATGGAAAATTAATTGGATTTAGTAAAGGCAACGAACAATATAGTACAATGTGGGAGTTAACTGATCCTCCTATTAAGGTACAGATTGATCTTGAATTTGTAGATTATGAAAAAGACGAACCCACTGATTGGGCAGGATTTAGTCATAGCAGTAGCTGGGAAGATTTAAGCCAAGGTATCAAAGGTGTATTTCACAAGTATCTAATTCAATCATTTACACGATTAACAAGCCAAGATTTTTTATTAAGAAAAATGGTTGGCCGAGGTAAAGCTAGAGTTGAACAAGATGTTCCAACAACAGACAATATGTTTTCTTTTGCTGTTAGTAGCAAAGAAGGCGGAGGCCTTCGTCCTAAATATGAACCAGTATTAGACGATGCCGGACAGCCTTTAGAAATTGACGGTCTTCCTGTTATGAGGGCGTTGCCAGCAAGTGGTTACGAAAAGAATATTGGAAAAATTTTCCAAAACATATTTGGTAAAAGAGTTAAAGAAACAGAAATACAAAAACTTCTTCCTAAGACATGGAGTTTTACAGGATTATTAGAAATTATGAATCTTGTTGTTCCTCAGGATGAAAAGGAAAAAGTCATTGATGCATTTATTGATAAGCTATATGCTCCTGGCGCACAAGGATTATATAAAGGCGATCCTGAAAGAGATATCTTAGAAAAAAATACAGCACTTAACTATGCATTAAAAACTTTAAACGTTACACCTCATAAAAATCTTGAACAAATGCGTCAAGATTATAAAGCAAGTTACAAAGTATCCGAAAGTATTAACGAAGCCGAAGTAGTACAAAGTAAAAGAAAAGGAATTGTTCATTTAGAAAAAATGAAGGATTCTGATTTTTTAAATTTATTAGACGAATTAAAAAATTCAGCAACAGGAAAATTTGAATTACACAATGTTCCAATGACCGTTAAAGTAGACGGGTTTGGTGCTAGGTTTGGTAAAGATAAATCTGGCAAACCATATATGGAAACTAGTCGTAGTGGTCCTAAGTTTGAACCTGGTACATTCAGCAAACATGCTGAAGAAAGACAAGCCGCTCCAGATGTAAAAGCTAGGGCTAAGTTATTTGATGATCTATACGACGAGATGATGCATGTCATTGCTAACGTTGATCAAAAATTAGGTAATACCGCTCTCAATGATGTAAAAATTCATTGTGAAGTTTTATATCTACCATTTGCTACTGAAACAGAAGATGGTAAATTAAAATTTGTTGGCATACATTATGACAAGTTGCCCGAAGGTGTTACTCTAGCACTTGTGCCATTGTTTGCTGAAAAAAGCTCAACTGGCGAACAACATCCAAATAGCGACAAATACATCTCTGCATTGAGAAAAATTGGTCGCATTGGAACAACAATGTTCATTGACAACTCGTTAACTACTAACGGCAGTTTAGATGTAACTGGGGCATTGCCTCCCATTGAAAATCTTGAAACATTACGATCGTTAGTTAATAGCGGTAAAAGAGATCTTAAAAAAGAAGCTACCGAAGCATTGCAGCCTGTCAAAGAATATCTAGCAAAATTTATCATCCAACATCCAGATATTATAGGAAAGGATAAGTTAGGCAAAGATTATGAAGGCATTATTCTTAACACAAAGAATGGTCCTGTTAAAATTACTAGTCAAGAACAAAAAGATATTATTTCTGCAAAAAACGCAGCAATTAAATCTGCAAGACCTCCTGGAGCAACAGGCGATGGAAGATCGGGCAAAACTGCTGTCGTTACCGCAGGAAGTTTTGTTGGGCACATTGGACATCAACAACTTGTAGATTTTGTTTTAAACAAAGCGTCTCAGTTAAATGCTGATCCTTATGTTTATATTAGTAGTGCCGTGGGACCAGACGATCCTATTCCAGCTTCTGTTAAATTACAAACATGGCAAAAATTATATCCAGAAAAGAAGGCCATGTTCCAGCTGATCCAAGAAGGTGGATTAGTTATGAAAAAAATTGAAAAAGAATTAGTAACATCAAGTAATCCTCCTCCATACGATCATATCATTGTTATGGTTGGCGAAGATCGATATGAAGGATTTAAAAAATGGATGGAGCATTTATCTAAAAGGATGAAGAATCCTAAATATCCAGGATTTGAACATGTTAAATTTGATGTAGAAGTTACACCAAGAGCTGCCGAAACTGGCGGAACTGGAATGAGTTTTACTAAATTACGTAACATTTTAAAAGATCCTAATGCTACTCCAGAACAGCAATTTGCATTATGGTCTCAAGGTTTTGATGTTCAAAAATTAGGGAAAGATTGGATTATGAAATTAATGGATTTCACACGCAAGGGCATGGGTATTCAAGAAAGCATATCTGAAGCACCGATTGAAATGGATCCTTCCGAACCAATGAATCCTATGATTCATAGCCATGACAAAGCCAACCCAGCGAAGTTAAAATATAGAATGATGAGAGCAGCTGGACAAATTAAAGATCTTGCTAGCAGAGTAGACAATGCTAGTCCATACGAATGGCAAAACATGGCCAAACAATTTGACGAACTTAAAATGAATGTAGAACAAATTCGTCATGCCTTAGAAGAACTTGCTAAAGTAAGAAGAAAAGGTGGAATCCGAAGTCGCGGTATTGATCCAATGATTGATAGCGTTGAAGAAGGTTGGAAAAGTAAAACGGCAGGCGCAGCTTTAGCTGCTGCTAATTTATTAGCAAGTCCGGCACAGGCGGCAGAAGAACCAGTCAAACCTATTACTATTGCCTATGTAATGATCGATGGCGAAATGAGGAAATATAATTTAGGTGATAAATTTTCTTCTGCGAAAGAAGCCGAAGAATTTATTAGTAAGGTTTTAGATAAACAAGGATTACAGGGTTATCAACTAGAAATAAAACACGGTTATCCTAAAAAGAAAGAAGTAAAAGAAGGATATGGACGCTATTGGTGTTCCACTGATAAAAAATGGAAAACTCGTAAGGGTCCTAAACAAAAGAGATCATCATGAAAATATCTGATATATTAGAACATAAGAAAAGCCGAAGAGCAAAAGTGTATAATGTCAAACCTAGAAACCCTGTAGCTCATGCTGCACAAAGTGTTATCTCAGGTGCCGGTGCTCATAAAGATATGAAGAAGGCACAAAAACAAGGATATGAAAAACATAAAAAACCAGCAGAAGTAACAGAAGGTTTATTAGATAGATCTAAAAGACAACAAATTATTCAATTCTTAGCTAAAAAGATGGACTGGGAAATAAACTATCTTGAACTTGCTAGTGATGCTGAATTAATTTCATGGTATAAAAAAGTACAGGCAGGAAAGGATCCTATGAAAGAATCAGGTTTTGGACGTGATGCTTATCAAAGAGATTACGATAGTAGCGTAAGCGGATTTGGACGTAGAAATAGAGAAGATGATTGGGACGAGGGCAACACCGAACCACCAAATAACTTTGCTATCTATATCAACGGTAAAAAATGGAAAGTGTTTCCTGGTCAAGGAACATACGCAGACGATCACAGAGAAATGGCTCAGCTTCGTAGATTGCAAGACATGTGCCGTAAGAAAACTGAACAGACTGGCAAGAAATGGGAAGTTTCTCGTACAGGCGAACCAGCCACAGCATAATGGATTTATCTGAACTAAAACGTCTTGCAGGTATTACCGAATTTAAAGGTTATCAACCTTACGACGGCAGCAACATAAGTATTACTGGAAACGAAAAAGGCGAACTTATGAAACAACATAATATTAAACCAGGTACTCCGGAATGGTTTCAATTATGGTTCAGTCTTCCTTATCTAACCGGAGAAAAACCTGTAGGAAAATAAAATGATTACAATATCACCATCAGCAAAAATAAAAATTCAAGATTTGCTTTCTGAAGAGGGAAACCCTAATTTAAAACTTCGTACCTTTGTACAAGGTGGCGGATGTAGTGGATTTAGTTACGGCTTTACCTTTGACGACGAACAAAACGAAGATGACTTTGAATTTGATTGCGGTGCATGGAAAGTATTAGTTGACGCAATGAGTATGCAATATCTACACGGTGCAGAGATAGATTATAAAGAAGAATTAATGGGATCAAGTTTTACTATCAAAAATCCTAATGCAGTAACAACCTGCGGTTGTGGAAGTAGTTTTGCAGTATGAACGAGTATCCTGTTTATCCACCACAAGAAGGCGAATGGGATCGTCCTCTAAATCCATATAGTCCAGTATGAGAGCAGAAGAGTTTAGTTTACCCAAAGGAATGAAAGTCTATGTTGATATGGACGGAGTCCTTGCTGATCTTTTTAATCATGTAGGAGGTTTACATGATGTAGAGCACTACAATAAAATGACAAAAGATCAATGGGAAACATTTTTTAAAGACTCTAATGCCTATGAATTATTTCGTGACCTTCCGGCATTTTCTACTGCTAATAAACTTTTAAGCATAGTAGTTGATTATGCAGGTGGTTATAATATTTTAAGCAGCCCATTAAACTTTGATAAAGAAGGAAGCATTAGAGGTAAACGTGAATGGCTGAAAAAACATATTCATGTTCCTGCTGACAAAATTATATTCGAACACGAAAAATACAAATATGCAAAAAATGCTGACGGTACTCCTAATATTCTTATTGACGATTACGGTGTAAACATTCGTGCTTGGCAACAAGCGGGCGGTATTGCTATTAAGTATCAAGCAGACGAAGATAGTTTATCTAAAGTCTTTTCTGCATTAAAAACTGCTGCTAAGGGAGAAGTTGACGAGGGATGGAAGGACTGGGCAGCAGCCGGGGCACTAGGAACTGCAATGGCATTCGGTGCTCCTAGTGATGCTAATGCTAAACATTCTAAACCGGATGTTATTCAACAGGTATCTAAAAAAGATATTGCAAAAAGCGTAACCGGTAATCCCCACGAAGTCTACTTAAAAAAGGCTGCTGAAAAAGCAGGTATAGTAGGTCACGAGCTTACAGCGTTTTTAGCACAATGCGCTCACGAAACTTTAGATTTTAAACACATGAAAGAAATAGGCGGATCATTAGACTTTCGAAAATATGATCCTAAATATGCTCCTAAAAAAGCAAAAGCATTGGGTAATAAAAATGTTGGAGACGGAGCAAAATATAAAGGTCGCGGATACATACAGCTGACAGGTCGAGACAATTATAAGAAAGCAGGCCAAGCATTAGGATTGCCGTTAGAGCAAAAACCCGAACTTGTAGAAAAACCAGAAATTGCTGCTAAAGTAGCAGTTTGGTATTGGAAAAATAGAGTAGCACCAAAAATTGATAGTTTTAAAGATACTAAAGCGGTTACTAAAACTATCAATCCCGGGCTTAAACATTTAGACTCTAGAAAAGAAAAGCATCAGGCTTTCCAGGTAGCAATGAGATGAGAGCTAAAGAGTTTGTTATAGAAAACTTTGCTGACGGAAAAGTTAAAGGAAAAAGCCGCCCCGGAAGAGTAAAACGTTCAGGGGCTAGTTGTTCTGGTTCAGTTACTGATCTACGCAAACGTGCAAAAAATGCATCGGGTGAGAAATCTAAAATGTATCACTGGTGTGCAAATATGAAAAGCGGAAAGAATAAATAATATATTATGAAAATACGTGATATTTTAGAATCAGCTACAGCAGGAGCAACATCATCGGCTAATATCGGCACGGTTGTTAGCCCTCATATTGCTATAGGAAAAGATCGTGGAAATAAAAGCTACACAGGTAGCCCAGGCAAATCTGGTACAAAAGCACCAGCAGTTCCTAAAGTAAAACAAGCAAAAAATAAGGACGGTACAGCTAAAAATGCCCTAGATATGAAAACTAATATCTTCGGTGGCGGCTCTGCCATAAAAAGATAAATATATTATAGGATCTTTATACAGGATACAAGGACTCAAACATGGACTTCAAATCATTACTTACTAAAATTCATAGCTTAAACGATCAAGTTGATCTACCAAAAGCTCCAGAATTACCAAAAGCTGTTCAGCTTAACGAAGATGCACAATTACGTGTGCTAGCAGGTACTTCATCATATATTGCAGAAGCTAAGAAAAAAGCTGATGAAAAGATGGATGAAGTTTTTGATGCCGATGCTAAAGTAGGCGACAAGAAAAAAACAGCTAGTGGCGGTACAGCAGAAAAAACTAAAACTGGTTTGAAACATACAGCGGGTGATCGCTATAGTGGAAAACAAGCTGAAAAAGAAGATAAGAAAAAGAAAGACGAGTCTATTGATCCTGAGTTCAAGTCTAAATTTAGTAAGATGGTTGAAGCTGCAAAGGGTAAGCCAGATTTTGCAGACATCGACGGTGACGGTGACAAAAAAGAACCAATGAAGAAAGCTGCTAAAGATAAAAAGAAAGGCGGCGACAAGAAAGATGGCAAGAAAGGTATGAGTGCTAAACAAGCAAAATACTTTGGTAAGAAAAACGAATCTGTAAAAACTTCTAAGAAAGTAGTTGCAGAATCAGTTGAAACAAAACTATCTTTCAAAGACATGGTAAAACTAGTACAAGAAAGCGGCGGTCAACAACAAATTGATCCAAAAGACAAAGAATTATTTGCCTGGGCTGAGCGTGTTGCTAAATCTAAACTAGGTGAAGGAATGAAAGCAGATCTATATGCCGGGCTAGTATATGAAAGAATGGGCGGTGTATTTGAAATGTATGATGTGTTATCCGAAGCACAAAAGTAATTTTACCAAAAGGTAAACAAAAGCCAGTCCTGAGTTGACTGGCTTTTTTGTTGGCTATATAATATACTTTTATACACAGGAGAATACTATGGCAAAAATGTATGGTGCAGAAGAAAAAGCCAAACTTGAGAGACTTATCAATGAAGGCGGAAATGTACTTCGTGAAATTGAAGATCTCCAAGAAGGCCTAAAAGAAACCGTTAAAGCCGTAGCAGAAGAGCTGCAAATCAAACCAAGCTGGATCAATAAAGCAATCAAGATTGCACATAAAGATAATTGGAAAGATCACGAAACTGAATGGGACGAAGTTGAAATGATCCTTGGCGTTACTAAACGTTTACCAGAATGATAGAATACTTTAATTCAACCATAGAGTGGATCAAAGATGATTTTAGGAGTTACCGTAGCCGCTTTATTGTCGAGCTTCTTGCTTGGGCTATTAGTATTGGGTGTAGTATCACAATGGCCCTTACGGTCCCTAACCCACCTCTCTTGGTACTTTATCCTATTTGGATCACTGGTTGTGCTATGTACGCTTGGGCTGCTTGGACTAGGAAATCATTTGGTATGCTGGCTAATTACATCTTGCTAACCACTATAGATAGCATAGGTTTAATTAGAATGCTAAGTAATTAAATATAAGTTTAGATGGTAGGCGTGGCCAGAATCCGCACTTTAGGTATTTGCAAGCCAAAAATTGCAAGGAGAAAAAATGAGCTACGTTGACGCATTCTATGATCGCGAAAACGACACAATTCGTGTCGTTGAACGTGATGACAAAGGTCAAAGGCACTATAAAGATTATGCCGCCAAACACCTTTTTTATTACCTTGATCCAAAAGGTAAATTTCAATCAATCAAGGGCGAGCCCCTAAGTCGTGTAAGTTGCAAGAATGTAAAAGAACTTCGCAAAGAACTTGCAATTCATTCAAACAAAAAACTTTACGAATCTGACATTAACCCAATCTATCGCTGTTTAGAAGATCATTATCTAAATATTGATGCTCCAAAATTAAATGTAGCATTTTTTGATATTGAGGTAGACTTTGACCCAGAGCGTGGCTATGCATCACCCGACGATGCATTCATGCCAATTACTGCCATTGCCGTTCATCTACAATGGATGGAAACTATGGTCTGTTTGGCTATTCCTCCAAAAACTATGAATATGGAAGAAGCTGAGAAGGCTGTTGCAGAATTTCCTAACACTATGCTCTTTGAAAATGAAGCAGACATGTTAGATACATTTTTAACCCTTATTGAAGAAGCAGATGTATTAAGTGGTTGGAACTCGGAAGGTTTTGATATTCCATATACCGTTAATCGTGTAATCAAAGTCCTAAGCAAAGAAGATACTCGTCGATTCTGTTTATGGAATCAATATCCAAAAAAGAGAGAATATGAAAAGTTTGGCAAAACTGCTGTTACCTATGACTTGGTTGGGCGTGTTCACGTTGACTCGTTGGAACTATACAGAAAGTACACATACGAAGAAAGACATACATACAGACTGGACGCGATCGGGGAAATGGAAGTAGGCGAGTCTAAGACCGTTTACGAAGGAACACTTGATCAACTTTACAATAACGATTTTCGAAAGTTTATTGAGTATAACCGACAAGATTGTGCATTGTTAGATAAGTTAGATAAAAAATTAAAATTTATCGATCTTGCTAACACCATTGCACATGAAAATACGGTTCTTATTCAAACAACTATGGGTGCTGTTGCTGTTACAGAACAAGCAATTATTAATGAAGCACACAGACGAGGCATGATTGTTCCTAACCGTGTACAACGAGAAGCTGGAGCAGACACACAGGCCGCTGGTGCTTATGTTGCATATCCTAAGAAAGGTATACATGAGTGGATTGGTTCTCTTGATATTAATAGTCTTTATCCTTCTGCTATTAGGGCTTTGAACATGGGACCAGAGACCATTGTTGGTCAACTACGTCCAGATGGAACTAAAGCATACATTGAAGCAGAGATGGCTAAAGGCAAATCATTTGCGGCAGCATGGGAAGGTATTTTTGGTTCTTTAGAATATACTTCTGTAATGGAAAAAGAAGTAGGTCGTGAAATTACCATTGACTGGGAAGGCGGCGGTAGTGATACTCTTAGCGGAGCACAAATTTACGATTTAATTTTTGAAAGTAATCAACCGTGGATGATCTCTGCAAATGGAACTATCTTTACCTACGAAAAAGAAGGTATTATTCCAGGACTGCTTAAGAGATGGTATTCAGAACGTAAAGAAATGCAGGCCAAACTAAAAGAATGTATTCAAGCAGGTAATAAGATTGAAGAAGAATACTGGGACAAACGTCAATTAGTTAAAAAGATTAACTTAAACTCATTATACGGTGCTATTCTTAATCCTGGATGTAGATTCTTTGATAACAGAATTGGTCAATCCACAACTCTTACTGGTAGACAAATTGCCAAACATATGGCAAGTAAAGTAAACGAAATTATCACAGGCGAATTTAACCATGTAGGTAAAGCTATTATCTACGGTGACACAGACTCTTGTTACTTCTCAGCATACACTACGCTGAAGAAGGACATTGAGAAAGGGACCATACCGTGGTCTCGTGAAAATGTAATTGAACTTTATGATACCATAGGAGAAGAAGTAAATGGAACCTTTGCAAAATTTATGTCCGATGTCTTCCACTGCCCAAAAAATCGAGGAGAGGTCATCAAAGCAGGTCGCGAGATTGTTGCTTCCAAAGGACTATTCATTACAAAGAAACGATATGCCGTCCTCTACTACGACAAAGAAGGAAAACGTACAGATGTCGAAGGAAAGCCAGGCAAGATTAAAGCTATGGGGCTTGACCTCAAGCGGTCAGATACCCCGGTTGTTATCCAAGACTTCCTAAGCAAAGTTCTTGAAATGGTCTTAACTGGTCATAGTAAAGAAGAAGTTCTAGAATACATCACAGATTTTAGAACAGAGTTTAAGACTCGACCTGGTTGGGAGAAGGGTTCACCTAAGCGAGCCAACAACATTACAGAATATGCTGCCAAAGAAAAGAAACAAGGTAAGGCTAATATGCCCGGACACGTTCGTGCTAGTCTTAATTGGAATACTCTCAAGAGAATGTTTGACGACAAATACTCAATGAACATCGTTGATGGCGCAAAAGTCATTGTTTGTAAAATCAAAGATAATCCGATGGCATATACCTCAGTAGCTTATCCAGTAGACGAACTACGTTTGCCACAATGGTTTAAAGATTTACCATTCGATGATGCAACTATGGAAACTACCGTGATTGATGAAAAACTAGAAAACTTAATTGGAGTACTAGAATGGGACATCAGTCAAACTAGAAGTGACAATACATTTAACAAATTGTTTGATTTTGAATGATTTCAGGGTTGATTTTTTCTCAAAATCTAAATATAATCTTAATATACATGGAGACTCTCTAAATGAAAGATATTTTACAAGACATCGTATCACATACGCAAAATCTAGGTTTTTTAACTACCGTTAAAGTAACAGGTACAGAAGAAAAGACTACAATTAATTCAATGGCAGACGATCGTTCTGTTATTATGGAAGCAGAAACTTCTAATCCATACCCAGATATGGTTGGTGTTTTTGGCATGCCTCAACTTAATAAACTCAAATACCTATTAGACGGTTCAGAATATAAAGATGATGCTAAAATCACTATTACAACTGCTGAAAGAAATGGTGAAACTATTCCGGTAGGAATTCACTTTGAAAATAAAGACGGTGACTTCCGTAATGATTATCGCTTTATGAATCAAGAAATTATTAACGAAAAGATGAAAACCGTTAAGTTTCGTGGTGTTAAGTGGGATGTTGAACTAGAACCAAGTGTTGCCGCAGTACAGCGTTTCAACTTCCAAGCAGGTGCTAACAACGAACACCCAACATTCTTAGCAAAGACAGATGGCGGTAACTTAAAGTTTATCTTTGGTGATGCAAGCACACACGGCGGTGAGTTTATTTTTGCACAAAACGTTGCGGGTAAACTGGATCGCGGTTGGACTTGGCCAGTGCTACCAATCTTGAGCATTCTTAAGATTGCCGATGTTAACAACACTAAGATGAGTTTGAGTAACGAAGGTGCTATCCAGATTACTCTAGACAGCGGTTTGGCAACATACAAATACATTATTCCAGCACAGGCGGCCTAATGATTAATAACGTTAATAGTTCCAGCAAACATATGTATGCCGCAGGGGGAAGTTCGCTTCCCTATGTGTCAATGAATCATAATAATCCTTCACAAGGCATGTTGAGATTAAACGGTTCCGATATGGAAGTGTTTGATGGCAATTCTTGGATGAAAATTTATGCAGGATCTGCAAACGTAGGCCTAAATAATGAAGCAGAAAAGGCCATTGACTGGGCTATTAAACGTATGAAGCAGGAAGAAGAATGGTACAAGTTGGCCACAACTAATAAAGCAGTCCGTATAGCATTAGACCAACTAGAACAGGCAAAGACAAGATTAGAACTTACATCAATACTAGCGAGAGAAAATGAAGAAACAACCACCAGTTGATTTAACACCACTACAAAAGGACTATGCGGTATACTTACCAGCTATTAGTTCTTTCTATTCTACATACGTTGCAAAACAACGTTTAGAAAAATTTATTCCAGATGACCGCATTCCTAAAGACTTTGATCGCGGTATTGAAGGTATGAATTTTTTAAATCCCGAACAAGGATATTTTTATTATAAATTTGCCTTGTATTCAGCGGGTCATGCTCAATTAGACATTACTAAGTCTATGACGCAAGAATCTATGATTCAACAGCGTGATCGTTCAAAGACAATGATCTTAGGAGATTCAGGCGGTTATCAGATCGGTAAAGGTGTTATTAAGTTTGACTGGCAAAACTTTGAAGGTACTGAAGCAAATAAAACTCGCGAAAAGATTTTAACTTGGTTAGACGTAACTGCTGATTGGTCAATGATGCTAGACGTTCCGACATGGGCTTGTGATCACATTCACAGCCCAAAGACAGGATTAAAATCGTTTGAAGATTGTTTAGAAAAGACTCGTTTTAATAACGAATACTTTATTCAAAATCGTTTAGGTGCCAAAGAAGGCGGCACTAAGCTATTAAATGTTTTACAAGGTAGCAACTGGGAAAACGCAGAAGCGTGGTACCAGGGTGTAAAAGAATATTCCGATACAAACAAGTATGGAGACAAAGCCGCAGAAGGTTGGGCTATGGGTGGTGCTAATATGTGCAAAATGCCTATTACACTACGCAGACTAATCACTATGCGTTTTGATGGTATGCTAGAAGGCAAGGATTGGATGCACTTCTTGGGTACCGCACAGCTGGATTGGGCTTGTTACTTAACAAGCATTCAACGTCAAATTAGAAAACACGTAAATGAAAACTTCACAATTTCCTTTGACTGCGCTTCACCTTTCATCGCAACAGCTCACGGATTGGTATATACTAACGCCCAACATACCAATAAGCGATTCAGTGTTATCATGGATAAAGCCCCGGACAATAAGGGTCTTGCCGGACGGCACGATATACCTTTTCCTTTCGAGTCCGATTTTGGTAGGAGACTTACGGTCGCGGATATCTGCCACTATGCTCCAGGAATGTTAAACAAGATTGGCAAGGAAGGTAAAACTAGTTGGGATAGTTTTGCTTATGCTCTAATGATGGGTCATAATGTTGAATGTCATATTCGTGCTGTTCAACGTGCAAACAATCTTGCAGATATTGAATACGCTAGTTACAAACCAGATTGGAGACACTGGCGTAAAGTAAAAGACAACGATAAGAGCGATGAACGTTCGGAATGGGTACCTCGTAATATTTTGTACTTTAATCAGTTTGTTGAAGAATTGTTTGCTCTTAAAACTAAAGATGAAGCATTTACTATGATTGCAGAAGCTGAACGACTTGGTTTCTTACAGAACTTAGAAGGTGCTCGACTACGTGGCGGTGTTACTAACATTGCAGATACATTGTTCTATGAAGAATCAGAAGATGAAACTTCTTGGACTGATGATAGAGAAGACGAAGCATTAGATAATCTTAAAGTTGAATAAGGAGTTTTTATGTACGAAAATAGAATTAAACATTTAGAAGAAGCACATCGAGTGTTGAATAAACAAATCGACACGCTAGAAAAAAATGGGCTATTTGAAGACTTAAGACTAGAAGAATTAAAAAAACAAAGATTATTTTTAAAAGATGAAATTGTTTTATTGCAGGCTAAACAAGCAGGTCTAGAAGAATGAAATGTACATATTGTAAAGAAGACGTTCAACCAAATTGTACTTGGAATCAAGGAAGATGTCCTCATCAATCTGTGGTTAACCAAATTCTTGTTGACAATTACAAAGCAAGATATTATAATTTACTTACGTCAATTAAAAATCTTTTTAAAAAATGAAACGTGATTACTCCACTGGTGTTGAAAACAACATCACCTTCTTTACAGGAGTCGAAATTGAAAAGACTCCTGCCTTTGGAATGAAAACTCTTTTTGTTGTAGGCGTTCATGATCCATATGTTATTATGGAACTTGCTCGTAATAACGACTGCAAACATATCTATTTTGGTGCTAACCAAAGTTTTAAAACTAACGGCGTCAATGATGTTGAAACCTGGCGTCCTTGGGAAGATATGATCTATGTATGCTTAGACGCCGAAGACGGTTTCTGGTGTACTCTTGATTTTGATGTCAGCGAAACGGAAGGATTGCTTGAAAGCGGTCTTACCGAAAAACGTAGATTTATTCCGCAGATCAGTGTAAAATTACCTTATATTAATCAACTAGGTTATAACGCCACTCTTAAAATCGACGACAAAGATTTTTCAGCAACTAATCCTGGGGTATGGTGTCATAACCTACAGGACCTTCTGGGAAGAGATCGCTTCACAGATTGGGATCAATATGGCAAGGATGAAATTATTAAATGAGTACTGGACAAGTATCAGCAGGCTACGCCATTGGCCAAAAGTCAATCGCAAGAACACCTGGTTACGGATTGAATAAAATTAAAAAGGCAAGAAAGAAAGAAATGAAACTAACTTTAAAACAACGTTTTCGCAACTGGTTAATGGACCATCAAGACGATATCGAAGCAGATCGTGGTATCTATGTTGAAGAAGATAAACTATCTTCCGAAGGTATGCGACTACAGATTTATAAAGCAAGTGGTGGATACGTTGTAGAAACTCGTAGTTATGATCGTAATAGAGATCGTAATCAAAATACTATGCATGTTATTACAGAAGCAGAAGATTTAGGTGATCGTTTAGCAAAAATTATTATGATGGAGGCTTTGCAAAGATGAGAGTTAAAAAAGAATTTGTTGTACATGAAAATCCCGGCTTTCGTTTAAAGGTTGTAGCAAACGAATGTATTGCTCCAAAAGGTCTTATTAGTTTAGACTTTGTGCAAGAAAGCCTAAATAAACAAGGTAAAGTTGATACTTCAAGTATCTATAACTTTAATATGACCAGAGATGAAATTAAAGAGCTGTGCGACGGCTTGATGCAAATATGATTATCAAACAAGACATTCGTCCTAACAAAATGATTTGGGTTACCTTTCAAAAAGAAGGTATGCACAAATATCCCGCAGCACTTACAGATCCTAACCTAGCAACAGGTGATGAATATGATGTAAGTTTCCTAGGCTATCCACATCGACATATCTTCCATTTTAAGGTATGGATTGGTGTTACTCACAATGACCGCGATATTGAGTTTATTCAATTTAAACGTTGGTTGCAAAATCTCTACGCAGATGCTACACTGAGTTTAGATTTTAAAAGTTGCGAAATGATGTCAGATGATTTATATGACATGATTAGCAAAAAGTATCCCGACCGTGAGGTTTGGATTGAGGTCTCCGAAGACGGAGAAAATGGTAGTTTCATCAAGTACTAAAGGAAAGCTATAATGGCTCGTAATTATAAGGATTATTCCTATTTTGAAAACCGCCCGGACGTTGTAAAAGTTTGGGATGATCTAGAAGCATACTACGACTGGTGTCGCTTCGAACTTCGCAATTTTGATCCAGCGGAGTTGTATCGTAAAGATGCACCTAATTATGGTGCATACTTGGCAAGTAAGCGACCACGTCGACCTTACCAAGGAAATAAACCAAGATTCGAAGGTCGTAACTACGACAATCGAAATTACGATCGCAGGGGTCGTTAATATGGCAAGGGTTTTCCTCGTTGACCTTGAAGCAGTAGAAACTCGCTATACAGGCGAGTGGAAAACCCATTTACCTTCACTTCTTCGAAAGGCAGGTCACAATGTTCAAATTATATCTGGTCCTACGGACATTCCTAGTGCCACTACTCCTGGCGCCTTTCTTAATTTTGGCGGGACTAATATCTATAAGTCTAGCCAAGTTGAGCAGATGGGGCGTTTATTTTGTAACGGAGCCGTTCATCCCGGCGATCACTTTTTGTTTACTGATGCTTGGCATCCTGGTATCATAAATTTAAAGTACATGAGTGAGTTATTGAACATTCCAGTAACCACACATGGCTTATGGCATGCTGGGTCATACGATCCTCAAGACTTTCTAGGCAGACTCATCGGCGATGCTCCCTGGGTTAGACACGCTGAGAAAAGTTTCTTTCATGCGTTCGACCACAACTACTTTGCTACTCAATTTCATATCGAAATGTTTAATAAGAATTTGTTTGGCGGTATGTACGGACCAGAAAATTATTATAAAATGACTCGTACTGGTTGGCCAATGGAGTATATGGAAGATACTTTATTGCAATATAAAGGAATGGCTAAAAAAGATCTAATCCTTTTTCCTCATCGTATTGCTCCTGAAAAACAAGTTGACATTTTTAATGATCTTAAAGAGCAGTTACCGCAGTATGAATTTGTTGTTTGTCAAGAACGCCAACTAACCAAAAACGAATATCATAATTTCTTAGGAGAAGCTAAACTTGTGTTTAGTGCTAACCTGCAAGAAACACTAGGTATTAGTTGGTATGAAGGTGCAATTGTTGATGCAATACCTATGGTTCCAGATCGTTTAAGTTACAGCGAAATGTCAATGGAGGATTTCAAATATCCTAGCGAATGGACAGAATCATTTGACAGCTATAAAAAATACAGAAGTGCTGTTGTAGATCGAGTTATTCACTATATGGAAAATTATAAATCTTATCTACCTCGCCTAAATAAACAAGTAACAAAACTAAAAGAAAACTATTTTAGTTGCGATAACCTATTAGATATGTTAAAATAACTAATATGTCATCCACGACATTAACTCGGAGAAATTTAATTGACAGATAAAAAAGAAACAGCCCTGGACGCAATGGCAGGGAACGGTGGTTACGAAGAAGCATACTTAGGCGATCATCTTCGTTTTAAAATGAAACGTGAGGGCAAACGCTTTTGGGCTGGCGATAATATCAGCGACTTTTTACACGAAGGCGATAAAGAACGACTAATTGACGAAGCAACAGAGGCATTTGAACTAGTGCTTGATCGGTTGCTAATTGATCGTGAAAACGATCCTAATAGTAAAGGCACAGCACGTCGCCTTGCTAAGATGTATTTTAACGAAATAATGGCAGGAAGATATGACCCAAAACCATCAGCAACAGCGTTTCCAAATGACTCGGAGGACCGTTACGAAGGTATGTTGGTTGTTCGTAGCGAGCTTCGCAGTATGTGTAGCCATCATCACCAACCCGTTACTGGCGTTGCTTATATTGGTATTATTGCTGCCCAAAAGCTCATCGGACTCAGCAAATACACAAGAATCGCCCAGTGGTGTGCCCGACGTGGTACTCTCCAGGAGGAACTTGCTAATGACATTGCTCGGGAGATCGAAAAAGCCACAGAAGCTAGAGACCTAGGCGTTTATATTCAAGCAGTACACGGATGCTGTGAGAATCGTGGTATTATGGCACATTCTAGTCTTACACAGACCACCGTACTCAAAGGTGCGTTTAAAGATGATCCTGGTACAAAGAAAGAATTCTTTGATAACATTAAACTACAACAGGAGTTTGCCCCAAGATGAATTCAGTAGACATGGCTAACGATTTAATTAATCGTGCAAGAAATTTAAAGAAATTTGAAGTAAAACGTATGTTAGAAGAAGGAATCCTGTTTAACGGTAGTGTTCCTTTTGATATCAAAGGTAAAGATGATTGTTTTTGGATCTATGCTTATGCTGTTACACAAGAAGAAGCAGAAGCAAAAGTAGACGCATGGTTAAAGGATCGCACATGAAATGGTTTCTTAATCTTTTAGAAGGTATGGGTCGTAAACGTATCGTTATGGATCGAGAAGTAAACGAACCATATTTAGAACGTTACTATCTTTTTCTAAAAGATAGAGATCGTTTTCCATTTAATATCTTTTTACACAAATTCTTAAAAGGTGATCCGGACGATTTACACGATCATCCTTGGCCTTATGCTACACTAATTCTCAAAGGTGGTTACTGGGAAACTACTCCAGAAGGAAGATTCTGGAGAGGTCCTGGTCATTTTAGAACTTGTAGTGCTAATAGCTTTCATCGTGTTGAATTAGAACCAGGTGTTGAGTGCTGGACTATTTTTATGCCTGGTCCTAAACAACGCGATTGGGGTTTTGATGTTAACGGTAAATGGATACAACATGAAGAGTATCTAAAGGAGAGATATGAAAAAGCTCATAATCAACCAGCATGAAATGACAGGGTTGGTTTCAAAAATTGGAAGAAATATTGCAACAGGATATTGGAAGCCAGATTATATTGTTGGCCTAACTCGCGGTGGCCTTATTCCCGCTGTATTGTTGAGTCATTATCTTAATGTACCAATGTGGACTTTAAATGTTAGTTTAAGAGATGGCAGCGGTGGAGAAAGCAATATGTGGATGGCAGAAGATGCACTTGGTCCTCCAACTAAGGATCGTATAATTGACGATGCTAACGACATTGGAAGTATTTTAGATGTAGCTAGTGGTTTGTTAGAAGACGGGGCTACTTACAAAAATATTTTAATTGTAGACGATATAAACGATAGTGGCGCTACCTTTAATTGGATTATGGATGATTGGCGCTCTAGTTGTTTTCCAGGAGACGACTCGTGGAACGAAGTTTGGAACGAAAATGTTAAATTTGCTGTTTTAGTTGATAATCTTGCTAGTAAGTGTAATGTAAAAATGGATTTTGTTGGCATGGAAATTAACAAAGCAGAAGAGGATGTATGGGTTGATTTTCCTTGGGAAGAGTGGTGGTCAAAATGAAACACGAACATAAAGTATTTCCGTCGGAGCCTGATTTTATTGAAGATTCAAAAGCACCGTGGACCGAACTTGTAGAGGAAGACTATCATGTTAGAGTATTTAGAGATAAGTATCCTGTTACTGATGGCCATCTTCTTTTTGTGCCTAAATACAATACTATTGATGTGCTAATGGATTGTTTTGAAGATGCAGTTAAAGATGGAATTAAACGTGTAGGCACCGGAGAATGGGATGGGTTTAATATTGGTCTTAACTATGGCCAATCAGCAGGACAAACGGTTCCGTGGCCTCATGTACATTTAATTCCAAGACGAACAGGCGATATGGAAGATCCCACTGGTGGGGTTAGACACGTTATTCCAGAACGAGGTAATTATAGGAAGTGGTAATGTCAAGATCGTTGTTTATTGGAGATAGTCATACTTGTGGATACCATAGTATTCCTGGAAAAATTGGTCCAGGAAGTTTTTCTTACTGGAATGAAAATAATTACGGAGAAATTTATTCGTCCGAACTAAACAAACCTGCGGCTATATATGCAATGGCAGGTGTAAACAATCGTGTGTATACAGACTGGTTAAAATCGATGTTTGAAGAATATAACGACATTGATGAAGTATTTCTATGTGTAGCACCTTTAAATCGTTTTACAATAGGATTTGATAATGAATTATCCGACGATGTTATTCCTGTAGATCATTTTAAATTAAAATGTGATAGTGATAATTCTTTAATTTCTAGATACGTTGACAATACGGTAGTTAAAGACAAACTTCAATTATTCAATAAACCCACATACGACGATTATTCAAAATTTCCCGGTATGAATTTATCTGCTGAGAAAGGATTATTAGAACCTGATCTAAGAAAAAATACTTATATGCAGGTTAAATTATTTTTTGAATTAAACTCTTTTTTAGAAAAAAGAGATTTTGGTTTACAAATCTTTGCCTGGGATAGAATTTGTTTTGAAAACAATGCTAAATTATATCTTTTTAATTTTACAGAAAGATTGAAATTTCCCGATGTTTATAACTACTACGGACAATTAAAAGCTACAACATTAGCACCTAAGACCGTTGAAAAATTCTTTTTAGATAAAAATATTGACCATACAAAATATTTTATCGAAGACAACGAACATTATAATAAAGATTATCACACTCTCATTGCTACTAAATATCTACCCTGGTTGAAAGCACTATGAGAATTTTAATTGCCGGTGATAGTTTTGCCGCTAAGTGGCCAAATGCCTCTATTGGTTGGGTTGATTTATTGGCTAAAGAACACGAAGTTACAAATGTAGCTCAAGCTGGCGTAGGCGAATACAAAATATATAAACAAATTGAAACTATTAACCAACACCTGTATGATTGTATAATTGTTAGTCATACCAGTCCTAGTAGAATACATACTCCAAATCATCCAATTCATAAAACTGGATTTCATAAAGATTGTGATTTAATTTTAACCGACATAAACGAAAATTTTTCTTTGTTTGATGGTAATTTAAAAACTGCTCAAGGATGGTTCAAATATCACTACGACGACGAGTATCAATTAGATGTTTATCGGTTGTTAAGAAAAGAAATTAATAGTATAATAACAATTCCTTATATAAGTTTATCTCATATTGAAATTTTAAAAAAACTATCAATAGAAAAAAATCATTTTGATTTTAGTAGACTTTGGAGTTCGGAAAGAGGTTTAATTAATCATTATACTGAAAAAGGAAATAAAGTTATTTTTGAATTGCTGTCACAATTTTTAAGGAACAAAGAATATGGTTAAAGCAGGAACACTTTGGGGTACCTATAATGATAGAAAAAAATTTCGTGTTATTAGTGTAACCGAAATCGATGATCATACTTGGGTGTATTATCGATTAGATAACTGCAATCCTAATATAGCAGAATGTCAGGAATGGAGTTGTTACATTGAAAGTTTTCTTCAACGATTTAATCCATTACCAGAATGAATGTTATTACTATACCGTGGCGTAATCAAGGTGATGTTTGGTGGAGTGGAACCTGTGCTAGTGTTCTCGAACACTTTGGACTACCCGGCGGTCGATACACAACAGAAGTAAGCGAAGAATGTATGAAATTCTTTTTTAAAAATGAACACGATGCTCTAATGTGTAAAATTTTAGTAAGTCACGCTTTATGAAATTTGATAAAATTGTTGCAGCATTAATAATAATAGTTGGCCTTGGAATTCTTGTATTATTAGATTTTCCTCGACAACGAGTATACGACTGCGGCATGGCCGAATGGCATCCAGATATTCCTGCAGAAGTTCGAGATGCGTGTAGAAAATTAAGATACGATCATTGGAAGCAAGAACAAAGGGATAGAAATGAAAGAAAAAATGAAGAGCGCATACATGAAGGCCGCTCAATTATTCTCCGAGCTTAGTCATGCACAAAGATTACATGTTGGTGCTATTGTAGTCAAAGATGATAGAATTATCAGTATTGGCTATAATGGTATGCCGGCTGGTTGGGAAAATAACTGCGAATATAGAGATTATGACACCGGAGCAGGCGGATGGCTGAGTCCCGACGAATTTCTTTCTAAATATCCATACGAAGAATGGAATGAAGAAGCAGGATGTAACGTTCATTTTGGATTAAAAACTAAACCCGAGGTATTACATGCAGAAACAAATGCAATTGCCAAATTGGCTAAAAGTACTGAGTCTGGTGCGAATGCTACTATGTTTGTTACTCATAGTCCTTGCCTTGATTGTGCCAAACTCATTTATCAAAGCGGGATTAATAGTGTTTTCTATCGCGAATCTTATCGTAATGATGATGGAATTAAATTTCTTGAAAAATCCGGAGTAAAAGTTGAAAAGTTGGACATTAACGATTAACGAAGATGGAATATTACCATTGCCTCAAGATTTACTAAATGAGATGGGTTGGAAAGAAGGCGATACTATAAATTGGATTGATAATAAAGACGGAACATGGAGTTTGGTCAAAGAGGACTTGACAAATTTCATATATAAAGGTATAATAAACAATGAGCAAAATTAAAATCGCAGAGCTATTTTATAGCATTCAAGGTGAAGGACGCTTTATGGGTGTGCCTTCTGTTTTCTTACGTACATTTGGTTGTAACTTTAAATGTGCAGGCTTTGGTATGCCAAAGGGCGAACTAAGTGCAGAAGTTGAAGATATTGCTATCCAGCACGAAAGAAAACCTTATACAAAATACGAAGAACTTCCGCTTGTTAGCACAGGCTGTGATAGTTACGCTAGTTGGGATCCTCGTTTTAAAGATCTTAGTCCTATGCTTACAACAGATGGTATTGCAGAACGTATCTGCGAAATCCTTCCATTTAATCAGTGGCAGGACGAACACTTGGTCATTACAGGCGGCGAGCCGTTACTAGGTTGGCAACGTGCTTATCCAGATCTGTTGCGCCATCCTAAGATGGCTGGTTTAAAAGAGATTACCTTTGAAACTAATGGTACTCAAAAACTAACGCCAGAGTTTAAAGAATTTCTTTCTATCGAATGGTTGATGCCGCATCCAGAATATAATAAAGAAATTACATTTAGTGTAAGTGCTAAACTAAGTTGTTCCGGTGAAGAACGCAGTGAAGCTATTCGTCCAGACATTGTATGTGAATATGAGGAGGTTGGCTACACTTACCTTAAGTTTGTAGTAGCGACAGAAGAAGATGCAGAAGAAGCAATTGAAACAGCAGACATTTACAGAGCCGAAGGGTTTACAGGACCCGTATATCTTATGCCAGTTGGTGGGGTGGAGTCTGTTTATACTCTTAATAATCGTAGGGTCGCTGAACTAGCGATGAAAAATGGCTTGCGCTATAGTGATAGACTACAAGTACCATTATTTAAAAATGAGTGGGGAACTTAATGAAATTTATTAAAAAATTATTTGGTTTAGATAAAATCGAAGCCAACATTGAAGAAGCAAGATTAGCACTTGAACAGGCTAACAAATTAAAAGAAGAAGCCGAAAATAGCCTAAAAGAAATTGCTCAAGAACAAGAATTGGCTAAATTGAGTCCAAAAGATCGTGCTACTCGAAAGAAAGAACCATGGGTAGGCGTGTTAAATACACATATAAACAAAGACAATGTTCGTAACGGTTTTTTTGAACTTGACTGGAATGAACATTTTGTGCTACAATTAAAGCAAGAAGGTTATGGTGCTGACGGTGATTTGGACGAAGAAATTGTCGATCGTTGGTTCCGTGAACTATGTGCTAATGTTGTTGTTGACGGTGATTACGGTGGTCCTTTACAAACAGGGACTTTGGACATACAGAGTGTAAAAAGAAATAATAAATGACCTACATTTTAGTTGATACTGCGAATACTTTTTTTCGCGCACGGCATGTGATCAACGGCGATGCTGATATTAAACTTGGCATGGCTTTTCATATAACTTTAAATTCAATTCGTAAAGCCTGGCAGCAGTTTAACGGCAGTCACGTTATTTTCTGCTTAGAAGGTCGTAGCTGGCGCAAAGATTTTTACGCCCCCTACAAAAGAAATCGTGCAGAAGCTCGTGCGGCACACAGCGAAAAAGAACAAGAAGAAGATACACTATTTTGGGAAGCATTTGATACCTTTAAAGAATTCATTAAAGATAAAACAAATTGCACCGTTATGCATCATCCGCAATTAGAAGCAGATGATTTAATTGCAGGCTGGATTCAAAATCATCCAGATGATAACCATGTTATTATTTCTACAGATACCGATTTTGCACAACTTATTGCACCCAATGTGAAACAATATAACGGTGTAATGGAAATGACTATTACACATGAGGGGTATTTTGATGACAAAGGTAAGCCCATTGTTGACAAAAAAACTAAAGAAGCTAAAGCAGCACCCAATCCAGAATGGCAACTATTTGAAAAATGTATGCGTGGTGATACCAGTGATAATGTCTTCTCAGCGTATCCAGGTGTGCGTACTAAAGGCACAAGCAAAAAAGTGGGTCTTGCTGAAGCGTTCGAAGATCGTAAAACCAAAGGATTTGCGTGGAACAATCTCATGCTTCAGAGATGGACTGACCACGAAGGCAAAGAACACAGAGTTTTGGAAGACTATGAGAGAAATCGGCGACTAATCGATTTGTCTTATCAACCAGAAGAAATTAAAAAAATTATTGTAGAAACAATTAATACTGCTACAACTGCTAACAAAAATGTTAATCAAGTTGGAATTAGATTAATGAAATTTTGTCATCTCTACGATTTGAAAAAAATTGCAGAGCAGGCACAATCTTATGCGGAGCCATTAAATGCTAGATACAACTATGATGAAACTAGAGTTTTGTCAGTATGAAAATACTTGTGAAAACAAGTCAGCAACATGTTGGGAGAATCACATGACAGAGATACACGCTAAACCAATCATTAAAGATAAATTTTGGATTGTTGAAAAGGACGGAGAAAAATTTGCAACTCTTCGAAAGATTGAAGACGAGCGATTTGTACTTAGTAATGAAACAGGTATTAAAATTTATGATAATAAAGAAAGCCTGACGAAACAATTTGGCAAAGATTTCTTTGTTGCTAAAATTGTTAAAGAAGCCAATGGTTCATTACCAAATGAAGTTCATGGCTATTCAACTAGTGTTGAACCTCATAATGCTATGTTCGACATCAAACGTAAACTACCGTTGTTCACAAAAAGTAAAGATAGTAAAAGTTTATATTGTGCCGGATACTATGTCATCCGTTTCGATAAAGGTTGGGTAAAATCATTTTGTCCAAAAATGATTACTTTACAAAGATATGATTTTAAAGGTCCATTTAAAACAGAAATGGAAATGAAACAGGTATTATCAAATGTCAGCAAATAATATACCAGATAAATTACCTAGTGTTGAAAGGCTTATTCAACGATTAAATGTAGCAGAAAAAAGTCAACAGAAAGATATACGTATATCTATTCAAGAAGGAAAAGAGCTAGTACAAGAACTAGCTATTATAACGACTAAATTAGGTTCTACGGTTGCCGAAATTCGCGATTTATTGAAAGAAATTAAAGAATCAACCACTCAAATCGATGTAAAGTTTGACGGCGGAACGTTCTAAAGGTGATAAATATATACGTGGTTAATTAGGAACACGTATATAATGAGTAGACCAAAACCGAAGATAATACTCGAATATGCCAATAAAGAAAACTACAAGGTTGAACAGATTCTTGAAAGTGAAGCTATATGGGCAGTATTCTACAAAGGCCAGCCTTTTAATTTAAAGAGCGGAAGCCTGTTGGCTAGCTATCCTGGACCAAAATACAAAAAGGTTAGTTTTTCAAATCCAGGCCATGCACACAATCTAGCAAAAAAATTAAACAAACTTTTTAAAACAACAGATTTTGCAGTATATAAATTAACACAAGGTGAACCGATAAAATGACTTATACCAAGAATACCTATACTGCGGTGTTCTTGAAAGCGGCAAATAAAGAAGTAGACGACCGCACATTTGATCAATTAAAAACAAGTTGGTGGTACAACTTGCGCACAAAAAACGAAGGCGGACTACGCCTCACAGAAGAAGGTCTTAGATTTATTCAAGAAGAAGCAGACATAAAGACCTATAGTATAAAAATTCCCAAAGAAATTAAAATAACACCCCAAATACTAGTTTGGTTAGATAACTTTATTCATGCCCCGTGGTATCTTGAAAAACATACGTTATCGGTGTTATCCGAAAAAGCAGCATTTGAACTTTATCTATTTTCCGGCGATGTTATGAAAATGGGATATTCAAAAGCTATGAGCAAACGATTAAACGCAGATTGAAATTTTCATTTCAATTCTGTATAATATTATAAACTACTACTATAAATATCACGTATGAATGATCTTAATCCGTTAGACGTTTTGAACACTAGAAAACTTACTAGGATTCCGCCACATTTTTTAAAAATGAAATTAAGCGAAAGAGATGTTTATAATAACGAATTAGATGATTGGATTCGTTCTAAATTAAAAGGAAGATATTGTATTAAACAAATACCGTCTTTTGATGAGAACGGAAATCTAAAAACTTCAACGTATGTTGGATTTGAAGATGAAAAAGAAATGACATTCTTTGCATTAGCCTGTACAAAATTAAGGAGATAACAATGACTGAAGAAAACAAAGATTTGCAAACTACTGCTCCAGCTGCTTCTGCTCCAGAAGCTCCGGCCGCAAACTCTGCAGATTTAAACGTTAGTGACCTTACAGCACTAAAAAGCATTATCGACGTTGCTAGCCAACGTGGAGCATTTAAAGCAAACGAACTAGAAGCAGTTGGTAAAGTTTATAATAGACTTTCAACATTTTTAGATTCTGTTAGCAAAAAGGAACAATAATCATGAGACAAATCAAGCACATCGGAAGAATGAAAAATACTGGAGCGAAAGTAATCACCGTATTTAGAACAATACCGGGCGATTCAGGATCAGCTCTTGTAGTAGGAACAGCAAACTTAACTGATTCCTATCACGATGCTCTGATGGGATTGCTTGAAAGCGACCAGGGGCAAGAGGTAAATGAGTTTGGCGAAATCATGCATACTCGATTGTTTCCAGATGGTCGTCCTATGCTTCAAGCTATGCAAGCAGACGGAAGATTACAAAAAGTTGCAACTGATATGGTTATTATGACTCCAACGTCTAGCACCAATATTGTGTTGTCTGAATTAAATGTTCTTATCGCAGAACAAAAAAATTGCACCGTTGACGAATTATCAAATCTTGTTTCCGGCGCACCAGCAAGAGATCAAGATTTTAAAAAGAAACAACAAAAATCAGAAGCTGTTCCTAATGTAGATCCAGATGTTCCTGCTCCAGTAAGAGCACAAGCATCAACTACAGAAGCATTAACTGATAAAGACCTTGCTAAAAGTTATCGCAGTCAAGCAGATGCTATGTATAAAGAAGCTGCAAGACTACGTAAACAAGCAGATGAATTAGATCCACCAGTTAAAAAGACTACTAAGGCTAAAGAAGAAGCAAGTGCCTAAGCGTCTCTTTAAACCACCAAAGCATCTAATCAAAGAGTGGCCGGAGGTGTTCGAGGATATGTATATGAACACCATGCCGGTCGCTTATCTTAATGCTATTAAATTAGAATTTGATAATGGCAGAGTTTGGAAAATAGAAGTTGCAGAGTTATTGTCTGTTTCTGATGCAGAAGAAGTTGCCGATAAGCTATTAGAAACAATGCAAGAATATCACGACACTATTAAAAAAATAGATTTTGAAGTTGATGTAGAACGTCTTAAACAAGACATTTCAGACGAAACTAAGAAATTTCTTTAGTTGGAAAAATCTCTAGTAAGTGGTCAACAAATCTTTCATGCACGATTTGTTTTGGATGGCCACCAGCATGAATATCATCCTCTTGCAGTTCAACAAAATCATAAAGATTTTTATCAGTAATAAAATACTCGCTGTTTAAACATTCATCTCTAAAATTTAAAATATCTGTTTGAAAGTATTTTTCTAACACAGGATCAAAATTTTTATAATTGTCGTCGTTAATACACGGAACAATTAACAATCTTCCTTTTAAATGGTTTGATGATAATTGTATTAGTCGTGAAAGACACAAGTAATAAAAATAATACATAAACATAGAATTATTAAAATCCGCAATTGGTCCTTGATACTTTTGAAATTGTTTTGGAAAATTTTCTCTCATATGCATCAGAACCGAAACTGGTTCTTTATGTGAAAAATATATATTTCTTTCGTATGATGTTAATCCAACAATTATTAAATCTTTTTCAGTAATATCTCCGTTGGCAAAATCTTTTTCAATTTGCCAAACTATATTTGCTAATGAATTTCCTGCTTTAGCTCTATTATCAATTAACATCGATAATCTATTTGCTAAGATTGCAGGCCAAGCCATATTTCTTTGTTTTTCATTAATGGTTGCAATTAAATTTTTATCAAAATTAACTTTAAGATCAAACCATTCTCTAATGTTTCGTTTTTTAATTTCTTCCGCATCGGCTCGATATAAAGTATCTAAAAATTCATCTCCTGCTGTATAACTACATCCATAAGCAACAATCCTTGATATTAATTTTTTATCAAATTTAAATTTAGATTGTTTACTTGCGGTATCTTTATACTTTCTCCAATTTTCAAACATAATACTCAATTGATTAATAGATTTTTTTAAATCTGTAATAACCATTGTGGGTCTTACCTTACATTGATGTATTGTCTTTAATATTTTAATTTTTATTCCACAATATTCAAAAAGTTTTTCCCAAAGTGTTTCAGCCTTGAACCAAGTTTCTGGAGGATTTGTTGTAAAAAATGTAGATAAAAACTCACTGCTTTTATTAAGAATTATTTCTCTTGCCTTATTGTTTAAAATAATAACATGCGGAATTAATAAATTTTTATAATGACAATAAACCTGAGGAGTTTCTAAATCTACTCCAATAAGAAAAGAATTTAAATCTCCTTCTAATATTAAATCTGTTGTTATTGAAACAACAACATCATTTTTAGTTTGTTTTAATCCTTCGATGAATGTATATAAGTGTTGAATATAATAGACTTTATAGGTATCTATTTCCCCATATGCATTTTGAAACCATTCAGAAATTTGATATTTTGAATATACAGCAGTGACCTCTGGATTCAATTGTTCTGTAATATAATTTAAAGCATATCGAAAATCTTTGTCAGCATCAAACATGTAGGAAGATCGTAATGCCATTTTTGCATGAGAATCTTGTACGATGTCTAATAAACTAAAAACATTTCGACACTCAGTATTTTTAAAAAATTCTTTTTGTCGAGAACATGCCTCAGCATATCTTAATTGTCCGGAGTATAATACATCAACTTTCATTTGGTTTTTGTGATTCTAAATATCTTTTTTTTCTATTTTTTAAAACAATTTCATGTGTAAAAATTTTATCTATAGATGAAAATGTTCCGCAGGTTTTAGAACAATAAACAAGTTTTCCTTCTTTTGTTGTTTTATCCCATGTGTCTGCATATAATCTATCTAAATGCTCCGCTGATAAAATTTCTTCTAAAGAATGGTTATTTAAATTAAGTTTTTCTGGTCCATAATTATTTAAATTACGAACAAGTTGCATACTTGGAGGATCAGAATAAATTCCATTTAAATGTGTTCCAATATAACAACAAGGCATAACGTTACCAGCACTATCGACAAAAATTTCTTTTCCACGTTTATACCCATCATCAATATGCGATTTACACTTAATATTACACGAGTCGTGTTCGTCATATTTAGAACTTGCTATTATATCAACAATTTCTTCTGTTCTTTTATAATAAGAATTTTTAAATTCTGAATTTTCTTTCATCTTATTATAATCATCTTTTGAAAAAGGATAAAATTTTAAAGGTTGGATTCCTGTTGGATTTTCTAAATTTCTATTTTTGGGATTTGTAGGAGCTTCAATATAGTAATCTAATTGTCCTTCTTTATTAAGAGCTACCATATATATTAATTCTGTTCCATTATCAACGCCTAATGCTTTTTTAGGAACAAATTCAGTAAATCCCATATCCTCAGATAATTTTTTTGCAGTATCTAGTTGATGCTCGTTGTGTTTAAAAATTAAAAAGTCCCAAAGAGCTCTCCCACCCGCATCAATAAATGCTTGTGCATTTGCTATAAGTTTATCCCATTTAACGTTTCTTCGATAAATGTGATTTGTATCTTCTAACCCGTCAATGGAAAAAGTAAGCCTATATTGATTTGATGCTTTTCCTTTTGCAAAAAGATTACCTAATTTTGCCCACCATTCAGGATTTCTCATGCCGCCATTTGTATGCACAGCTATGACCCCAGGACTATTATTAATGATGTACTCGCATATTTCATAAAAATCTTTAGCCATACACGGATCTCCATGAACGCCACAGAATAACCAAAGTTTAACTCTATCTAATACTTCTTGAGGGAACCATTTTTTAAAATCTTCTAAAGAAATTTGACTTAAATTTAAATCTGGTCTAATTAACTCTGAAGAATTATAAAATCTTACGCACATAGGACAAGCAGCATTACAATGATTTGTAAGTTCAATATGTACTTGTATTAATTCATTAAAATTCCAAAAACTCATTTTTACATACCTATAATTTTTGAATAGTCAGGAAAAACTTTATTAAATTCTTGTCCTCGATATTGATCGTGTTTTTTTGTTACTTCCTTTAGAGAAGTAAAACTTGAAGGCTCGTAGTGTCCGTTTTTTATAAAATTTAAAATGCCATCTAGATACATCCATGCTTGATTCTGCGTCTTAGGCACAACATCATTAATATGTTGAATAATTTTTTCTTTAATATCTGTTGGGAGAGTTGAAATATTATAATGTCGGGGTCCGTGAACTAAATTTAGATAAAAACCAAAACTAGAAAAATGATCGTAATAAAAATTTATTGTTTTAGGTAAGTCATATATGTTCAGTGTACTTAAAGTAATGCACCAACTAATTTTAAGAGTTTTTAAACTATTAGCAAGCTCTTTTGCCTTATTCATATTTTCTAATACTTCATTCCATTTTGCTGGAAATCTCATATATTCAAATTGTTCTTCTATACCGTCAATACTAAAAGATAAATTAACACCTTTAAAATGTTTAAACATAGAAATTTTATCTTCTGGCCAAGTTGTACCGTTAGTATTATAATGCAATTCAATATCTTTAGCATATCCTTTGTCAACACATATACTTAGAATTTCCCACATCTTTTTACTTAAAAACGGTTCGCCGCCATAAAAATCAAATTGTCTAATATTGACTAAATTATTTTTTAAATCTTCCCAGAAAACACTTTCGTCGTCGTAGCTCTGATGAAACACTCTCATCATTTCTGCATATTCTTTATAAGAAATTTTTGAATGATGCAGATCGTAATCTTCTTTCATCCATGTTGAACTAATCTGAGGAGCACAGGTTCTACACTTTATGTTACAATTATTTCCTAGATTTAATTCAAACTTAGCAAGACCGGTAAATGGTTTTTCTCCCCTTTCTATCGATCTAAAATATATTTCATTATCTCGAAGACGCTTACTTTTACGTCCAGCATTTTCTTCTTCCCAACAATTTTTGCAGGCATAATTTCTTATTCCGTTTTCTAAATCTTTTCGAATTTGTATTGCTACAGGATTATTAAAATTTTGTTCGATAGACATTTTGTCTACAAAATAAATTGGTTGTAATTCTTTCATTCTGTTGTATTCTTCAATAATCATACAACACATTTTAGAACTTCCGTTGTTATTTGCGCTCATTCCATGGAACGCATTAACACACCAAGAATTTTTATTTGTTTCTGTTATCATAATTTTCGTAAATGTTTTTACATAAGTTATAAAAGTTACTATACTCTGGAAAAACCTCTAATAAATTAGTTCCTAATCTTCTATCATTTTCAGAAAAGAAACTATAAAAATCTCTTCTTCCTTGAAGAATTTTTAAATCGCTAACTGGATTTTCTTTCATGTAATCTGTTACACGTTTAAACTTTTCGTATTCGACGCCTGTAAACCAATCCATATTATCTTCAATAAATTTTAAAGTGTCTTCTTGATGTTTAATAAATTCTTCAGGCAAAATATTAATCATCCAGTGTGGCGGTTCTTTTAAATATGGTGTATCAAAAGATACAGCTTCCTTGCCGTATTCTTTTCTCCATTCGATAACTTTGTGTAATAACTTTTGAAAATTAGTTACACATAATACGTTATAAGTACACATTAGATTTACCGTTGCACCGGCTTTAATTACTTCTTTCATATTGCGTTCCCAGTGATCACATTTTAATCCTGTACGCATATATTCTGCTTGTTCTCCCCAGCTATCAATGCTAGTAAAGAAACTAAACTTTCTAATTTTTTTCTGTTCTATTAAACTTTTTACTCGAGCTATTAATCGATCAACTCGATCAAAAGTTACTCCAAGATTACTATTAAGTGTAATCTCTAAATGGGGAGCTGGCTCATCTTCTAGTAAATCAAAAAACTGCATAGCACCAGGATTCATTAATGGTTCACCGCCTGTAATACGTAAAGTATGTAAATCATTACGTAAACTTGGCCACCACTTCCAGAATGCTTCGATGTAAGGGTTTTCATCTTTAGGCCCATAATATGTTCCATTTTTTAAAAACTCAATACCATATTGATTATAAGTTAAATCATAATTACCGTGTTTCTTGATCTCTTCCATCCACATAGTACTAGCCTGTGGGCAACAATAACCACAGCGATAGTTGCATCCGTTACCAAAACTTACTTCTAGATAGCGTGGGTTTACCGGAGCGTCCCATGGTAATTCTGCTAATTTTTCTATGTAAGGTTCTGAAAAATCGCTAGAACTATGAATCATTCGATCACTTATATGCTCTCCCGGCAAGTCTTCAATATTCCAACAATAATAACATTCTTCTGGTCTTTCACCTTCTAACATTTTTTTACGTTGTTGTTTTTTCCATTTAGTATTGTGTAAAGCACTTGCATCTATTTTAATTTCATCTAATGGAATGTGATGAGGACGAGGATGGTAACAACTATGGTTATCACCGGTGTGAAGATACAAAGTTTGATGCAACCATTTCATTGCACAAAAACCTGGACCTATTTTGTTTAAACGATCTCTAACACCTTTAATATAATTTACTCTATCATCCATTATTCTTTACACCTATTCCAAAAATCTGTTAGTTCAGGAAATGTATTTAAAAAATTTGTATTTCGTCTTCTATCGTGTTCTGAGAAAAATTCATAAAAATTTTTCATAGCTTTATCTTTGTCAAATCCTGTATCTGATTCAATCCAATCAATTAATCTTCGAACTTTACTCACTTCAAAGTCGCTAAATCCCATAAACTGATTACCACGACCTTCTTTATTTTCTAACATATATTTTAATGCCAATTTAAGTTCTGTTACCATTTCTGGCATTACTTTGGGATTTAAAAAATCTGGATCATGGAGCGGAGGGATATCAAACCAAATTAGTTGTCTACGTTTACTAAATTTTCTTCTCAATTTAATAATGTTCTGCAAATATTCAACAATACGAGTATAACTCAAAGCATTAAATGTTATGATAAAAGTAAGTGAATGTTTCTGACTATTTGCAAGATAGTCAGTGACGTTTGCCTTTAACATTTCAAAATCCATTCCATTACGTATATATTCTGCTTGCTTACCCCAACTATCTAAACTACAAAATAACATAAAATGATCAACAGCCTCTGCATCTGTAATTTCTTTTAAACTAGACATAAATTTTGACCATTGGTCTTTTGGAGGACAGCAATTACTTGTAATACTTAAATGAAGATCACTTTTAGGATTATTTTTTACATATTCAAACATCCTAAAGGTATTTTTATCCATAAGCGGTTCTCCGCCAGTCATGCGGAATGTTTGTAAGGTTGGATAAATTTCTGGAAGCCATTCCCAGAATGCTTTTACATAAGGATTTTCAGGACTATTGTCGATTGGTGATTCGTTTTGAATCCATAGAATATCATTATGCACACGGTCAGTTAAAAGGTACGGGCCTTCTTTTTTAATTTCATCATACCATGCTGTGCTAAGATGAGGGCTACAATAACTACATTTAAAATTACATGCTTGATTAAAATTTACTTCAACATATCTTGGTTTAGCATTTCCCTCGTAACCAAGCTCTAATGCTTCATCAATTAACCCTGGTTCCCATACATCTTTGCTTCGATATGCTCGATCGCTTAGTTGGTTTCCGCTATCTTCAATTTGCCAACAAAATTCGCATTCTTTAGGTCGTATACCCTGTAACATCAATGCACGTTGAGATTTTTTATATTTTGTATTATGCAATGCACTAACATCGATCTTTACTTCATCTAATGGAATTGCATGACTTCTAGGATGATAACAACTATGTGTTCTTCCAGACGGAATGTGTATACTAACATTAAACCATTTGGCCAAACAAAAACTTGGACTTACTTCGTTTAATTCCTTATGAACAAATTCTGCATCTAATAGATATCGAGACTGATATTTTCCATCAATCTTTCTAAGTTCATTACCTTTTATATTTCTATTAAATTCCATATTGTGTTTTTAACCAATCAAAATCATTAATTTTTGCAAGGGCTTCTGGATTGTTTTTATTTTCTTCTCCGTACTTACGTCCTGCAATTGCACCGCTAAGTGCATCATTAGCAAATTTGTCTTTTGCTACAGAACACCATATGTCTAATCTCTTTTGTGTTTCCTCATCAACTTGTCCAGCAATTGTTCTACTAGAAAGTTTTACACATTCTCTAAATGCCGATTTCCAAGTATTAAAAGGATCTGTATTGAATGCAGATATATTACTGACTTCCGGCATTGCTTTAAATTTTTTACTAATCGATGTTGTCATGTCGGCTGTATTTACATCCATATCTAATGTTAATTTTCTTGGTAATAGTTTTACTCCACCATAACCATATATTAAATCATTTATTGGATTTTTACTTCTCCACACATGAACAACATCTTTTTCGTATCGCGTTGCCTGATGATTAAAATTAAAATCATCTATTATATGTGCATCGGCATCAACAACCCAGAACATGTCTGTTGTGGCAAGTTCAGCTGCCTTTATATGCGCTTGATGAATACCTTTAACACCATGTACTCGTTTAGCTCTTGGAAATTTGTTAATTAGTTTATTATAATTTTCTTCAGCATTAGGTTCGTTATAACTTACAAATATTATATCATAGTCTTTATGCTTAGAAACAACTTGTTCATATTGTTTTTTATTAATTAAAAACCTAAAATCAATTTCTTTAGGACTAACTGGCGTTGATGTAGACATTAACATCAATCCGTTATATGTTAATTCGTTTCTAAATTTATGCTGAAATACATGATTGATATTTCTATCATAATCATATACGCCATTATTAGGTTCAAAATATAAATTAAAAATTTCAGAATCAATAATTTCTATTTCAGGCCAAATTGCCCAGAATAAAGGTTGAGATTCGGTGTCTATAATTTGTTTGTAATCGTCATAAGTATCAATATTGTAAACAGGATACGCATAACGACTTGCTACAAAATTATGTTCTTTTTTATCAATTAAAAATCTTCTATTAAATTCTTTTTTAGATATGATTTTTTCTTTAGAAAATAATACTACACCGTTTAGAAAAGATTCTTTGTCGTTACATAAATTTTTAAAAACATGATTTTCTTTTCTATCATAATCAAATGCCCCACTATTTGGATCAAAATACAAATCAAATAGTTTATCATCTAATATTTTAATTTCTGGCCATACACACCAAAACATATTTTGAGATTCAGTTTTACATATATCTAAATATTGCTCGTAAGATGTGATTGTATATATAGGATATTGAAATTTACTAGCGATTATATTATATTCTTTTTTATCAGTAGGATATTGTTTATCAAACTCTTCTTGTGTTAAAGGTTTAAATTTGCTGCATAACAAAATTCCGCTTAGGTAAGATTCGTCGTAATTACACAAATTTTTAAAAACATGATTTTCTCTTCTGTCATAGGTATTGTGATGGCTAAAATATAAATCAAAAATTTCATTGTTAATAATTTTTACCTCAGGCCACACAATCCAAAACATATCGTCTGTAATTTGTTTATACTCATCAAATGTTTTAGGAGAATAGATGTTGTATTGTTTTGGAATACTAGCAACAATATCTATTTCTTTTTTTTCTGCAAAAAATCTATGATAAAATTCTCTCTTAGAAACTTTTACATTTTTTGGAAATAAGCAAATGCCGTCAAAAAATTCTCCATTTTTAAAAATATGAACAATATTAGAATTATGCTTAGGAACTTTATAATTAAATTTAAAATCTTCTTTGACATTTACATCAGGCCAAATTGCCCAAAACATGTCTGTACTTGATTGTTCAACAGCGTTTAGATAATCATCGTAAGTTGTAATATTAAATTTATCATATCCTAGTGGAATACTAGCAACAATATCTATTTCTTTTTTATCTGTAAAAAACCGATTATCAAATTCTCTTTGAGAAATTGTAACTGACTTAGGAAATAAACAAACTCCGTCGTAATGATCACTATTTTTAAATACATGAACATACATATCGTCCCACTGGGTAGCTCTGTATGTGTTTAAATTAAGATTGTCTAATAAGGTAAGGTCGTCCCACACAACCCAAAACATTTTAGTAAATGCTTGTTTTTTTAATTGATCAAAAGAATTTATGTTTTCAAATTTTCTAGCTGTGGGATATTTTGACTTGACTGAGTTCCAGTTATAGTCGTTAATGGAATTTTTTGAAACATAAAAAATATCATACATTTTCGGGCATTCTAAAATAAGTATCGTTTAAATTCATAGTTTCATTATATAAATCTAGTGTGTACTTGCTTTGGTTAGGATCTAAATAAGGCCAGTGCAAACCTAAACCAACTTTAATTTTTTCACCTAGGTCCTTTGTTGCATCAACTAATCCTTCACCGTTTACTTCTTCGTAGGGACGTCCATATTGATTCCAGATTCCTCTAAGAATTTCAAAATCTCTAACTTCTATATAATTCCAGTCTGTGCAATTAGCCATCCATGTTCCTAGTCTAGCACCGTATACAGCATATAGACCGTTTTCTTCGTGAGCGCCTACCGTAGACCACATACGCAGTCTATGAATGTTATGCCACCAAATGCGTTCTTGTATTTCAGCCGGAGGAACTTTGACTCCGTCGAGCAACGTCATTTTAACACCTTCACGGAATCCTGCTCTCCATGCTTGAAATGGACTTCCTGTAATAATGCTATCACTAAAACTTAAAGGAAAGTTTTTGTATCCATCTTCCCAGCAAAAATCAACTTGTCCTCTATCGCTATCAGAATTTTCATGTGTTTTCATGTTAAGAACAAAATCTTTTTTCCAGATTTTTAAACCACCATTACCATATCGTAGTCCATTGATAACGTTGCGGCCACACCATCCATAGACCTGTATCTTTGGATCATCCATTTTTAAATCGAGATTAAAAAATCTTGGATCTACAATATTGTCAGCATCGACGGTAACAAACCAATCAGTGTCACTACTTTCTGCTGCGGCTTTATGTGCATGGTCTGAACCTTTAACACCGTGAATACGTTTTGCCCAAGGTACTTTATTACACAGGTCCGCATAATGCAAGTCTGCATTAGGTTCATCATAACTTAAAAATACAACATCAAATTCAATAACTTTCATTTTGTCTCGATCACGTATTTGGGGAATAATCTTCTTGTGTAAACACTAAATCTACCTTCTAAAGGTAAACCGGTTAGTGAAATTTGTTTTTCTGTTAAATCACTGATACTAAATTTTACTATAAATCTAACAATATTTGGATCGTTATATTCTGTAATAAAAAAACAAAGCTCGGTACTTCCGTCCCAGTGAATCTTTCTTTTTAATTCTCTATACTTAGGAGAAAGGTCAAAAACTAATTTGTCTGTTCCTTCTACATAGGAAACAATTACATCGGGGTCTTCTACATCAGACCATTTTTTATCAACAATCCTATGGAGCACATCGTCTATCTTTATAAGACTTCTTATTTCTGCAATTTCAAATTTGCCTGAGCTAATATCAACAAAACACGAATTTAATTTTAATGCGCCTTCATTAATTAATTGTGCTGTTTCTTGATCAATTTCTACAACATTTTTTTGATCTGTTAGAGCGTGTGACGGATACACTCCTGTTACATCGCCTGTATTAGGATCAAATGCAGCGTAAAATTTTACTTCTGGCGGTTTATAATTTGCTAACCATTCGTCAAAGTCTATTATTTCTGCCATAATTTCTCTTCCTGTATGCTGATAATTTCATCTGTAATCAATTCTTTTTCAACATAATGAACTACATCATATTGTCTATAATTTCCAATCTTAAGTTCGTTGTTTACATTGAAATAAAATCCTACATGATCTGTGTATCTATCTGACGGCCATGGCCAATTTTGAATCATTGGCTTCATGTGAACAATTTTAGGAAAATCTAAATCATATGCAATTTGATCAGTAATATCTAAAATTTTAGATGATAATGCAAATGCTTCATCGGTTCCAATTACTTTAGGTTTAAAATCTGGAAAGAAAGTATTTTTAAATTCGTTAGGATTTTTTATAATATGTCTTGCTAAGGTAAAAAATTCTTTTGCTAGTTCGCTATCTTTCTTAAAGAACGTATAGAAAGAATATAAATTAGGCAAATTATTTTTTACAAATGCTTTTCTATAAAAATCGCCTGTAATAACTTCTCCTCTGTATGTAAATGCTTTGTTTGCTACATACAATTCTGAGTTATTAATAAAATATTCTGCCCAATGACTAACATCTCTTGTAAACAACATGTCAGCATCTAAACATATTGTGTTATCCCAAGGTGTTAAATGATCCATCCATGATCGACCGTCCCATCCCTTTTCTTTGTTCCAAGGAATTACTTTATCAAATACCCAAGGACTTTTTAATTGTTCTACAGCAGAAACATCATCTGTAACTAAAGCTACATTATTATAACCCCACTTCTGTGTATTTTTAATACTTAATGCCAAAGAATAGGCTAATTTTGTGTAGTCAATTGTTTCGTGTTTGGCAACTACAATTAAATATCCAAATGTCATATTAACTCCAACAATTTATCTTTATTTCTAACAATGCTTTGTTTATTCATTACATGAACATCGGTATTATTAATAGAACATGCTGTAAATGCTTCTTGATTTAAAGGATCATTTATTAGGAAGTATAATTTATTTCCCTTAACATCGGCTAACATATCTTTATCAGTTGTAGTTAATAATGACGGTAAAGCATTTGAAGTATCTGTTGTAAAACCTTCTAAGAAATGTTTTGCAACGCTGAAAGAAATATCGTTTCTATACTGATGAGGATTAAATCTGTAAATGTCACCGTATTGTTCGTAGTTGTTTCGAATATGTTTTACATATTCAAAAAATGTTTTGCTTTCCTCGTTTTTTGTAAAAATGACAGCGGTAGCCCAAAACAAATGAACTCCTGTTTCAGATACATGTTTATCTAAGAAACCAATTCGATCACCTCTAATATCATTCATAGATTTTGATATTAAAATACTTTCATCAATATCCCAATAATTATTCAGGGCGTTAGAAAAAATCAAATAATCGCTATCTAGAAGAAGTGTTCTATCATATGGTGTTAGATCCCATACCGATGCTCTATCGGCATTAATGAAAGGAATTGTTTTCGATTCGTTACCGTCATTTAAACGTCTTGTGTTCAGAGTTTCTGGACGTGGGGTAGAAATAATGTTTTCAAAAACGTCATTTGCTTTATCCCAAATATTTGAAGTCTTCATCCATTCAATTGTAGCATCATCTGTTACTAAAGTAAACGGAATTTCAAGATTCTTTTTTGCAAGGCCACCAGAAATCACTGCCAATAAAGCATAGTCAACTTCTCTGCTATTATGAGCAAAAATTAGGCCGCCTTTTTTCATAGATCCACCAATGCTTCTACAGAACGAGCTTTTTTAATCACTTCGTATTCTTGATAATATTCGTTGGTCGCTGTAAAGTATCTGTCAAAAATTTCATCTTTGAATTTTGACAAATCATTAACTAAAACAGGATTGTCGTTTGCGTCGATAAGAACTACATCTGTAGATCTATCTTGATCAATTAAAAATTGAACAAAATTAATTAATTCTCTGTTAATTTTAAAAATACCGCCATTGAATCCAAAAGTTAATTTTGCATCAACTTTTTCTTTTAACGCTTTGCGTTGAATGGCTAGAGATTGCTTATAGTTTGAAAACTCTAAGGCTTTTGTTAATAAAGATTCCATACATACTCCCTAATAATATGAGTATATTATTTATGTGGGGTATAGATGGGGTGAAAAATTATGCTATGGTGCTAGGTGCAGCATAAGCAGGAGAAGGAGCATTAAAACTCTGAGGTGTTAAATTTGGATATAAAGCTCCGGACGCTCTAACATGGGTTATGGTCCAGGACATTGTTCCGTTAACTGCATCTCCAGGGGGAGGAAATCCGGGATCAGTATATCCGTCAATCCATCTAGATCTAAAAGTTATAGATGTTGCGCCGCCTGAATTATTATTACCAATATTACATAATACATCTATTTGCCATCTATTAGATGAATATGGAGATGATGATGAAAGTTGATAAAATGTTTGATAAGAATTGGTTAAAGTATAAAAATTAACTGCGGGAGAATTACCCCCAAACACAGCAGGACTTGCAGATGTTGCAGATAAAGTAGTGTTCCAAGAATTATCTTGTTGTGTAGGAGAAGCACCTTGAGTAAATGCTGAAGTAAATCTTATTTTTCCGCCAGAATTAAAAAAATATCTTGCTTGATCAGCACTTGTAAATGATATTGTACAGGTACTTGCTACCTCGCCACTAAAAGAAACAGAGTTAGATCTTGATGTTCCTGCTTCAGTAACATACTGACCTGTTCCTAAATCAAAACGATTTGTTTCTGCTAACGATGCTAATGTGCTATATTGATAATTTGGCTGATCAGCTGCATATCTAAGTAATTCGCCTTCGTTAATTGTAGTTATTGTTGGAACTGAACCTGATTGATGCACTATTGCATTAACTACATCAAATCTTAAATTATCCCATTGTGTCTTTGTAACAGCATCGCCAGTTGCAACCAACGAAGATTGTAAGGCCTGCCCGTATCCAAGTGTGGCTGACCCGGTAGACATTACTCCAGAAATTTTATTTCTAATATTGTTATAATCCGGTACGCTAATATAATCATAGGCCGCCATTAAATTCCTCCGTTAGGTATTTAAACAATTACGAGCCTGCAATTGCAGATATTGAATAACTTGTTGGACTTGTGATTGTAAAAGAACCAGAAGGTAACAGGGTTCCCGAAGCTTTAATTTCTTCGATAGTTAATGTTAATGTTCCGTCAACACTATCGCCCGGTGGAGGAGGATTTCCAGGACTTGGATCAGTATATGAATCAAGCCAAGTAATTCTAAATGTTAATTGATTAGTTGTTCCGCCAGAATTATCAGCAACATTACACTTTACATCAATTGTATATCTATTTGATGCATACGGTGATGACGATGTAGATGTATAGAATGTTTGGTAACTATTTGTCAATTGATAAAAAGACACTCCGGACGAACTTACTGAAAAATCTCGTGAACCTACTGCGCTAAGTAGGCTAGTCCAGGCAGCATTTTGAGCAGTAGAGGATCCGCCAGTTCTTGAAGAATATAATCGAATTTTTCCGCCAGAATTAAAAAAGAACCTACACTGGTCAACCGTTCCAAAATCAACAACTACATTTGACGACACGCTATTAGCCCATGCCGAGGATCTAGAAACATCCCCTGCTGCTAATGTATGAAATTGTCCTGCTCCAATTGAAAATCTATCAGTTCTTGCTTGTTCAGCAATAGTATTATACTGATAATTTGGATGATCAGCATCGTAACGTATTGGATCAGTTGTTTGAATTTCTCTAATTGTTGGGAGTGTGCCAGTTTGATGTAATCTAGCGTTAACAATATCAAATCGAAGATAATCCCACTGAGCTTTGGTTACTTTTTCTTGAACTACTGCTGTGCTAGCAATTACTTGTCCGTACCCGTAAGTTCCGGCACCGGTACCCATTACCTCAATTATCTTGTCTCGAATATTATTATAATCTGATGCAAGAATCTGTGTTCCAACGCCTGCCATTTTTAATCCTTATAATATAACCGCTTCTATTAATTTAACAGAAGTTTCGTTGTTTGTTTCTAATGCAATAGCAAATACATCATTTGCATGTGGGACTCCAGCTACTGCTGTTCCATCATTTCCTGCTATTAGGCGTTGTCCTTTTTTAACTGCGCCTGTTACTTTAACTGGAACGCGACCTTTAAGAGCAATATATGTTCCGCCTTCTAGATCTTTATTCATCATAAACGCTGGATTTGTACTTACTACACCAATAGCACGTTGTCCCCACTGACAGGCTTCTACTTCGTGGTCGCCATGTTCGCAAACAGAAACAACCGTGCCAGGCTCGTATTCTTTATCTGTTAAGTATTTTTCTGCTAGGTCAGCATATCGAGCTGCGGTTGCTGTACCATCAAATAAAACTGCTGATAAGTTTCCGCTACCATCACGTGCTGCAATTGAATTTGCAACCGCTGTAGTTTTAGCTGTTCTATAAGTTGCATCTGTATCAACTGCTAAATTATCAATTTTTAAACGGTCTGCAAGTAAAGCAGTTCCTTGAAAGGTTGTACCGTAAATATTTCCTTCGGAATCTCTAACTACTACGGTATCAGGAGATGTTGAAATACTTGGACTATAAGATCCCAATTTACTTGCAGTTTGGGCTGATCCTGTTACTTCACCTACTAAATCTCCGTAAACTAAACTACGCTGACTTGGAGTACCTAATGTTCCATAAAATGTTTTAGTTTCTGGGTCAAAGGCTTCAGTTTCGTCACTGGCATATACTGCACCGATGTGTGTACCTGTTGTATTTCCTGTAACGTTACCAGTTAATGCACCGTAAATATCTGTAGAATAAATTTGTCCCCAACGTTTTGATGCTGATCCAAGATATAAATTACCATCTGAGCCTGGATATACTCCGCTAGATTTAACTTTTAATACGTTTGATTTAGTTGTTTCGTTTACACGAATTCTAAAAGTAATTGGTTGTCCTGCAATAGCTTGTTCAATAACAACTTGATCTTCGTCTCTTAACGGATTACCACCAACTTCATTGTAAAAAGGATCTTGTGTTTCAACAAATACTAGTAAGTCATCGCTATCGCCTACGGTAATTCCTGCATCAGGAAAAGCAATTTGTTCTGTAAATCTTAAATCACCTTTGGTTAAAAACTGATCTGCTGCAATTCCGTTTAATTTTAACGAGTTACTTGCTGTACCCCAGAAGTAATATTGCGATGATGCAGTAGTTACTCCAGTTAAACTATCAGTGTTGACTAAAGTAATACCCTTTTTAATTCTGCTAAATCCGGTAATAGGATTAACTGATCCTAAAACAAAATCTGTTTTACTTGCAATAGCAATTGTGTCGCCACCTGAAACTAATTTAACAATAGTTTGTGGGCCGCCGGTGTTGTCTTGTACTACTTGACCTACTGCTGCTGAAGTACCAAATTCCGGAGCGGCTGCTGGTCCAATTAAAACATACTCTGTTCCGCTCCATGTGTATAGTTGATTTGCACTTTCGTCAAACCAAAAATCACCCTTAGCTAATCCAGTTGGAGCACTTGCGCTAACTTCAGCACCGCTGGCAACTTTAAATCGAGAGCCGTCGTAAAATTTTAACTTTTTAGTAGAGCTATCATACCAAATTTGTCCGGTGATTGCCTTGGGCGGAGCCGATGTATTAGAAAAATTCTGTAAAAGATGTAAAAAATTCTCGTTTTGTACTTCGCCATAACCGGCGTAGTTCTTACCTACGAAACGTAAATCCGTAGTTGTATCAATCGTACCATCTTCTACAGATACTAAAAACGTTCCGTTAAAATTATCAACTTGGTATGCCATTACCCTGCTCCATAAACTATTATTATTTATCTGAACCCTTTTTTAGATCCTGCCCACAGCAACTTCAATAATGCCCTCAATCCCTTCAAAATCTTCTAAGGCTTTACCAATAATAGTACCAATTTGCGGGGTTGTACACGGTCTTGCATACCCGCTACCACCGCTGATTAGCATATCGCCCTTAGAAATTTTGCCTCGTACTTTACACGGAACTCGACCCTGTAATGCTAGGGCAACTACATATTGCCCAGTACAATGAGAATTCATCAAATAAGCAGGATCTGTAGATACAACTCCTGCTACACGAGTAGTTGCATCTTCAGCTATTCTAACTTCTGCAGAACCACCAAATTCTAATACGGTACCAGGTTCGTATGCCGCATCAGCAATGTAATTTTCAGCTAAGTCAGCATATCTAGCAGAAGTAGCTGTTCCTTGGAATAATCCAGTGGTAATAATATCGTTAGTTCCTGCATCTAAACGTTTATTAATAGTCCACTTATCTCCAGTGGCGCTATAAACTAATCTAGCATTTGCTCCACCAACTATAAATCCTGCACCGTCTGCATTGATAGGACTTTCTACGTCTTTTGCAACCGTAAATGTTAGGTCATGGACCATAACATCAGTTGAATTAATTGTTGTTGTAATGCCGTTTACAACTAAATTGCCTTGAATTATAAGGTCACTTGATACGGTTACGCTGTTTGTTTCGGCTGTTGTATTAATTGTTTCTGTATTAACTATTGGTGCATTAATATAATTTGAATATACTTTATTATATCTATAAGCACTAGATCCTAAATTTGCACCGCCAGTTACTCTTGGAGCAAGCATTGCTTTGGTATCGGCTCCTAGTCCAGCGGCAACCTGTCCGGATACTAACGAAACTTCAGCTAATTCTGACGGAACGCTTGTGTCGTTAACTCTAAAAACTAATTCACCGTAACTAGTTGCTGAGATTACTGGTAATGTAACATCAGCATCATAATATAATTTTAAAGTGTTGCTGCCAAGTGTAATACCGGCATCACTAACTTCTAATGAATTTAATGTTCCAACGCTGGTTAAAAATGAAGTTACTACGTTTGATGCTAATGTATCACCGGTTAACGTGCTTGCCGCAGATGTTATTGTAATATCAGATGTACCGTTAAAATTAACGCCGTTAATTTTTCTTGTTGTTTCTAATTGTGTGGCTGAAAATGCATTTCCAGACAACGATGCACCAATAAATTCATTAGCAATTACTCTATTAAATGAGCTTGATCCGGTAGCAACACTAACATTACCTACCACATTTCCTATTAAATTAGCTGTGATTGTTCCTGCTGAGAAGTTTCCAGAACTATCTCTAGCAACAACTTTTCCAATATCATTAGTTGACGATGCATCAACGGCCCATGTTCTTGTTACGCTACCATCAAAATCGGCACCTGTAAGATATGTACCTTTAATTAATTTGTTAGTGGTTGCAGATTTAATTGTTACATCAGATCCGCCATCAAATACTACACCATTAATTGTTCTTGATGTTTGCAACCTAGAAGCAGTTGTTGAATTTCCTTCAACATTTCCTTTAATAACTACTAGAGAAGAAATGTTTAATCCTGGAACTATAGTTGAAAATCCAGAAATAGAATCTGACGAACGAATAGTAAAAAATGTCTTTGATACAATACCTTGAACAATGTTGTTTACTTTCATTAAAATTACAGCATGGGCCAAATTACTTGTATCATATAAGGTTGTAGATTCCATTTTGGTGCCAGGGAATCCGTCAACAGCTTCTGGGCCAACTAATTTCCATTCTGCTCCGTCATACACAAAAAGTTGATTTGTGTCTGGATTGAACCAAAAAGAACCTGTTCCTGTTGGAGGTTCTGATGTGCTTACATCAGCGGCTGAAGCCGACTTCCACGATGCACCATCATAAATGTTTAAAGTGCTGGTTGTACTATTGTACCATAATTGCCCGCTAAGAGGTCTAATTGGTGCAGCACCATTTGCAAAATTTTCTAATAAAAATAGAAAGTTTTCATTTTGAACTTCACCGTAGCCGGAGTAATTTCTACCTAGTAAACCTAAACTAGTTGTTGTATCTAATGTGCCGTCTTCTAAGACAACTAATTGTGTACCGTTGTATCGGTTTATAACGTATGGCATTTAATTTCGCTCCTTATTCATTATGATACAAACGTCCAGTTGCCAGCAACTAGCTGGAATGTTTTTACAATTCTAAATACCGACACTACAGGAGCAGGAACCGTTGCTGTTGAAAAAGAAACGCCTGTAACTCCAAACGCTGTTCCGCCTGGAACTAAAGAACTTGGAGCATCTGGTGTAATAAATTCAGTTGTTGGAAGTGAATTTAAGTATGTATTAATGTTTAAACTTGATGAACCGTTTGATAACGATGTACATAAAATTCGTGCTACCGTGCCGTCTCTAAAATCTGCCGGTGGCGCAACTAACGTTAAGTATGCTGCAATACCAGAATTAGAAATAGCATCTGAAATATCCATGCTAAAAACTAAACTTCTTGTTTCTATTGTATTATCAACATATTCTTTTGTTGCTGCATCTTGTTGATCGATAGGATCGTTCAATCCTGTAATTCTAGGATAGTTAATTAAACTAACATTTCCTGTTCCGTCTGGGGCTAATTCAAGATCCTGATTAGTCTGAACGGTTGCAATTCTATTATCTTCAAGGCGTAGGTAAGGTGTTGGAGGATTACCTGAACCAGGCGGAAGTTCTGGACCAACCGTTAATAAAGTTTGTGTACCAAAAGATGTAACACCAGGGATACTAGTAATTCCAGGACCTAATGATGTTGCTGTAATAACTTCAACACCGTTAATCTTAAATGCTTTTCCTGTGGCTAAATTTATATGTTCGGTACTATTCCATGCTGTGCTTGCCTGTGTCCATAAAAATTCATGATCGCTAGCGCCTTTTAAAATAATACCGCCGCCATCTGCATAAGCGTCTGTTGGAGTATCTGTTTTTGCTAATTCAATATTTTTATCTTCAACATTAATTGTTGAAGTATTAATTGTTGTAGTATCGCCTTGAATTGTAAAATCGCCAGCAACTACTAAATTTCCACCAATGAATGTTTCACTGCCGGGATTATCTTTATAAATGTTTAGTGTTTGATTAATTGTGTCTACAGATAAAACACTATCAACCGCAGCACCTCGTTTTACTTTTACAGAAATGTTTTTATTTTCTGCATCGTTACGAAACTCAACATCACCATCTACAACAACAAATTGTCCTTGCTGTGCATCACCAACTAACAAACCTCTATTTGAGGTAATTGTTAATTGTCCGTCAATAATGTTATCAGTATCTTGTCTTAAATATTTCGAAGCTGGTTGGTTTCCAAGTTTATCGGCGTTACTAGATGTAACATTAAATTTTAAATTTGTTAATGTACCAGCATTAAATCCTGGACCAATGTCTCCGGAAAACCCCGGAATAGCAATTTTAGGAGTAAAACTATCTTTTGAAAATATTCCTAACAACACACCGTTGGTGTATAGATATGTTATAACACGAGTTTGATTTAATGAATCAAGTATACTTGCTACTTTAAGTCCGCTAAGACCTTGACTTTGAGAGTATGACGGTCCTAACAATATTGTATTTGTTCCATCATAGAAAAATAATTGTTTGTCAGTGTCATTAAACCATAAATCGCCTGTACCTAATGTTGAAGGTTGTGTGTTTGATATTGTTGCCGAACTTACTGGTTGAAATTGAGTCCCGTTGTAAACTTTTAATTTTAATTCGCTTACATCAAACCATATTTGTCCTCGGATAGGTCTTTCTGGTTCACCTGTATCAGCAAAATTTTCTAGCATCTTAACAAAGTTTTCGTTTAATGCTTCGCCAAATCCGCTGTAGTTTTTTCCAATTAATGTAATATCAGAAGATAGTTGATCGACTTGACCGTCGGCAACCGTTGCTAAAATACTTCCATCAGTTTTGTTTATTGTGTATGACATGTCTTATTTCCAATATTAGAATGCTGGTGGACCAGATCTTATGATATAGTTAATAGTCAAGAACGGATTCATAATACTAAACGGGGTTGCTAAAGTAGCACTTGTTTTGATACCTCCGGATGTATTAAGATACTGAGCTTGACCAGCTGCTGTTGGTCCTAGTCCTGAACCAGGAGAAGTTCCCGGAACGACCGCCGAATCAACTCTAACAACAGCAAATTGTCTATCAACTCCAGGCGGTTTTAAATTATGTTCATGTTCAGGCAGATTTCTAACTTCTAATACGCTTTCAGCATCTCCTGCACCGGCACCTAATGTATCTGCTTCTGTACCTGCAACACGATCAATGTTGCCGCCACCTGCGTCAATGAAGCCGCCGTTTTCTTCAGGAACGGTGCCATAATTATCCATATTATCTCGACCTAGGGGGAATCTACCACGTAGATCCGGCAATACAAAAGTGTTTACACCCCTAGTTGGCAAACCATATGTGTTACCAATAGCATCGTATAGTTTACTATATTTTGATTTTTCAACCTCTGATCCGTCACATAATAAAAATCCGTCTGGAATATCGATGCCTGCGTACGGTAAAATTCCGCCAATTGGAATTCCAAGGTCACCAACAAATACATCCCTTGATTCTTTTATTAGACCTGTACCAGATCTAAAAACTAAAACCAAATCGTCTGATTTTGATACATTTGGAAAAGGAAATTCTTTTCCTTCAATAATGTTTGAAGTTAATGTTGTTGTAAACTCTTTAATACTTCCGCCAACAGAACCGTCAAAATTAATAACCTGAGATGTTACGTCGCCTTTAATTTGAAAACTAGTAACCGTTCTTAAATTAGTGGCTGTTCTAGCATTACCTGCAACGTCACCGTCTAACACACCCTTTAAGAAATCTGCTTTGATAGTTTTAGCGTAAACCGTATCCCAACGTTTTCCGCCGGTTGTAGGATCTGCACCTAAACTATATGTTTCAGTTGTCTTTGGAAGAAGATTTTTAATAGTAGTTGTTCCGCCAACTTCTAATTCTGTTCCAACAATTAAATTTTTTGTAACTGCGGCTCCGCCTGCTGTTCTCAAAGATCCGTTATTAAAATTTGTACTTGGATCTGTGCTTGTGATAATAACATCACCGCTAACACCAATATCGCCACCTACGTCAAGTTCACGCTGAGGAGTTTCAATATTAATACCAATCTTATTATCAATAACTCTTAAAATTGTTGATTGACTACCGTTTCTATTAACTTGTAAATCAATACTACTTCCAGGATTGGCATTATAAATTTTTGCCGATGTTGCAGAAGATGAAATTCTAAATCCGCTGTCAACTCCTAATGTAATACCGCTATTACTTTTAACGTTAATTCCATATTCAGTTGTATTAGTAATATCAGATCTTAAAAACTTTGAAGCAACAACTTCTACATCATTAACAATCAATGCATCTGCTGCTTGAGCAGTTCCGTACAATTTTGGAGCATAATTACCGTCGCCCGATGCAACGGTTGTTAAATTAATTCCTGATTTAATATCGATAAAACCAGGAATACTAATTTTAGGAGTAAAACTATCTTCGCTAATAATAGCAATTGGCGTTTCATCTACTAAAAATTTAATAATTTTACGAGCTGTGTTGTCCGAGTCGTCAATAATGTCAACAATTGGTCCAGTTCTTAAACCGCTAGTTGTACTGAATTGAGGACCAACCAACACCCATGTTTCACCTGACCAAACATATAATTGTTGTTTAACGGTGTCGACCCAGATCTCTCCAACCTTGTCTGCACTAACAGATGGTTGTGTTGGGCTTTTCTGAATACTGCCTGCTGCTTTCCAACTGGTGTTGTCAAAGATCATCAGTGTACCAGTTTCACTTTCATACCACAATTGCCCTTCAACTGGATTAACTGGTTCGGTGGGGCTAGCAAAATTTTCTAATAGGTGGAGAAAATTTTCTGCAATAATCTGGCCGTAGCCTGTAACATTTCGTCCGGGAAATGTTAATGTTGTATCGGTACTTGAAGTATTGTCATATACCGTAATTGGCGATTTTGTATTTTTATCTGTGTAATTTACGCTATACGGCATGATTAAACCTCATTATATCCAGTTAAACTTTGAACTCGAATTGTATAATCAACTTGCAATAATCTATTCAATGATTTTTGCACTGGGTGGAAAATTACATGAGTTAATAGTTTTCCGTTACCGTTTGGATCATAACTTTTTAGCCCAAGCTCGTCAAACACAAAATTTCCGCTCATATCTTGACTATTATCAAATGCTTCTTGACCGTCGGGCTCTCCGTAATCAAGTAAACAACTAACAACAATATCTGAATATGTTGCTCCGCTTACATGTCGAATTTCCATTTTATTTCGAACAGGGTCGGTGTTTTCAGAAGCGTTTTGGTCAACAATTTTCTGATAAGTTTGATTATACAAGCTAGAATTAACACCAACGGTATTTGGGGTCAAATACGAAATAAGCCCTGTAGGATCAACAATTGTTCCTCCTGTTCCAAAAGCCATTTGATATATTGTTCCTAGCCCTTGATTTGAAAGGCTGTTTACCATTGCTACTGACATATTTTCATAGTGAATGGCGTTTCTCTTATCCACAAAAACCTCTTTGGTCTGCGGATCAAATATTTTAATATGACCTTCGAAGTGAAACCCGCCCGTTTCGTTGGGTTTTTGTTCGGTTACCTTGCTATTTGTGTTTTGATCTTGTGGCATTTTAGACTCTTTTATCTCCATATGTTATTTATTATGGCAATTCCGTTGGCTTTTGATCAATGAAACGAGCAATAGCTGTATTGTTATCAAGCAGCGTAATACCTCTACTTGCTGTAGTTTCAGCTCTCTCGTACCATAATCTACCAACTTTTCTAATTATTAAAATTCGTGTACCTTCAGTTGCTGGCTTAGTTAATCTTATATAAGGTGTTGCTCCGTCTACAGAAAATTCTGCTTCTAAAATTTCATCTGCCGATGGACTTACTGATCCTAAAGATTCGTTATAAACAGATAACTGATCTTTTCTTAATCTTTTGCCTGCAACAAATATTTCTACTTGATCGCAGGCTCCAAAATCTTCTGGAATTGTTTTTCTGGTAAAGCTAGATCTTGTTGATTTTGTTGGAACAAAAGATAATGGTCCAATCAACAATGTACTTCCGTCGCTAACAAACTCTTCTTTTTCTTGAGAATCAATATAAGGAATAATGTCATCAACACCTGCACTGATTACTGGGGTTCCTGCAGGATAAGTTTGACCGATTGAAGATCCTAACGTTCCTCTTCTTAATTGTCCTAACACGTTTCCGGATTTAGTTAAGAACTCGATGCGTTCTTTGTTGATTGTTACCACTCCAGGAATATTTTTAGACATATTAGGTTCGTCAAGAGCCGAAGCATCATTAACTTCAATAGTAGTATCGTAATAATTTAATTCTTTTGATAACTGAACATCATTAATAGCATAACGCTTATAATGAGTTACGTTAAACATGTCTTTATACATTTCAAAAGCTCTTGGAGTTTTATAAACATTATTACCAAATTCCATAATTTCAATTTTGTCAGTTAACAAAGAAGGAATATTCAGATATACAACATTCCTTGGTGTTGAAACAACAAATTCTTTTCCTTGAACTAGTCTCTCGCCATTCTTATAAACCCATACATAATGAGAATCTAATGGGGCTCTATTCAATTGATATTGAACTTTTCCTCCTGAATGAACGTCAGAAACAATGTCAAACGTTGGATATTCGCTAAACCAAGTTACTTCTATTTGATCTTCGTCTACTAAGGTTACTAAATCAGAAATTTGTAAAATGTTATCTGTAACAGAATATTCTGCATTATTAATAATTTCTATTCTAATAACATCTTGCAATTCTAGATATTCTGTATTAACAACCACGGTTCCGGTAGTGCCGTCATAGATATATGCCGTAACAAATGGCTGTAATATATTATTAATATAAACTCTAACATCAACTGATGTTACCACAGATGTTGGATCTACACCTACTTCAACTTCGTTATTTGATCCGTCGTATATTCTATAATAAGTATCTGGGCCTTTTAATTTTTTATTGTTTAACAAAACAACCATAGACGCAATTGCTGAACTTCTAGATGGATCTACAAATTTGTCTAGCATAAAAGATCGTGTTGATCCCTCATATGTTAAAATTTGTTTATTAACACGAATTACAGACAATCCAGAACTATCAACATTTGATGTTGAACCCAAACAAATGATTTTAATAATTGAATTTGCATCTGGTGTTAATCCAAATTCTACCATTGTTTTTCCAGGTTCAATAGTTGTTCCTGTATCTTCAGCAACAATAGTACTATTAGTAAATCCTGTGTCGACTTGATGACCGTCAACGGTTACTAAAATATTTTGTGTTAAAGAATAATCTGCTTTTGTTAAGAACAATCTTGTATTGCCATCTGCAACAAACTCTTGGAAATCTAATAATGCAATACCCCCACGACCAATTGCAATGATCTCAATTGTAGAGCCTAGCGCAGGTGGAGTATTAAACACAATTTCGTTGGTTGTAAAATCTATGCTATAACTGGTTGTGCTATCTCCAAATGAAACATAGGAAATTTTATCTACATAGACCAATATTGATGCTTCTTCTATTATAGTTAAATCAATGGCATATCGAGAAGTAATTCCATCTGAAATAACAACTTTATTTTGAATAGTTGCAGCACCACTGATTGTAGTTTGGAACACCTTAATAGAAACACTATCAAGTATTTGTCCCGGTACATTTTCTTCAGGAGCAGGTGTATGATCTGGCGTATTAAATGCGCCACCGCTAATTACAATTTCTTCTGCTGTCATTCCTGTAGCAGTTGAATATGCACCGCTCATTGATGCTAATGTTCCGCCACTAATCTTAGAATCGAGAAGGTTTGTATCTGTAATATTAACAGATCCGTCGCTTTCTGCAGGACGGAAAATTAATACATCGCCTGCATATGTTTGGAAATAATTTTCAATAGAAACAATTTTTGTAGAACCATCTCCAACAAACGTTGGCATAAGAGCATTAGAATTTGTTACTAATGCCGAGTCGCCGGCATGATCAAAGTGTGGATCGTCAATTCTAATCGGTTTAGATGTTCCTGCTCTTTGTAGATAAATTGTAATTATTTGATTTTCTACAGGAGCTTCTGGTAGTTCAATCCCAGAGGTACTACCGTCAACAATTACATAATAATCGTCGTTAGAGTCAACGCTGTCCCAGCTATCAGTAAACCACGGAAGAGCGTCCCATCCGCCAGTTACATCAAATGTTGTTCCTTGAACTTGAACTCCGCCAAAATCAATACCGGTCATTAATTGTCCAACTTCATTTCCAATCATTCCGCTAGTTGGTGAATAATACTTGTTAATTCTGTTAACAGCATCTAACAATTCATCATTCTTTTCATATGTTATTGTAATAACATCATCTTTAGCTGGCGGGTCAACAAAAATCAATCTACCTTTTAGGATCTTATAATCATCGGTAGATGTTTTGAACAATGATAAACTATATTCATTATTCAATATTAATTGTTTGTTTTTAACAATAGTAATTTTCGATTTATCTCTTGTTGGCGCAAATGCTAAATCAAAAACCGCAGTACGTCCTGATGCAGTAAATGTTTGAGAATGCGTAAATGCGTTATAAATGCCTTCTTTAGAAATTCTGTCAAACTTAATTCCAAGATTAAATGTTCTTGCTTTTGTTTGACCTAAAATTGCAATTGCTTTTGCTTTTAATAAAGACGAACCGTTGCCACCAACTAACGTAATTGTTGGTGTTTCAGTATACCCTTCTCCAATATCAACCATTGTGATACCAGAAACTTTACCATTTGAAATATATGCTTTAGCTTTTGCTCCTGTTCCGTTGCCCTCAATAAGAACGGTAGGAACAGATGTATAATCTGCACCTGCATATGAAACTTCAATAGATACTACTGAGAATCCTTTGTTGTCATACCACCACTTCCATGGATACTGATCAAATAAATTGTATCCATTATTCACTGGAACAATTTTATTATCGCGTGTGGAATATACGGGAGGTAAATCAAAATCTAAAATATCTGTATTTGTTGATTCTTGATTTACATAACGACTTGTATATTCTCTAATAGAAGTTTTGTATGGTTTAATTTCTTCAAGATATTTTTGATACGCAGGAAGGTTATCGTTCTTGTAAGAAACTTTATGTTCTAACGATCCAACATTATGTAATGCATTAATAAAACTTGTTTTAAATGCCCAGAAAATTGGCTGATTTTCTGAGAAAGCATATCTTACACAAGTGAAGAATAATTTATTCCACTCAACTTTAAGATCTCCAACAAATAAATCAGTTTTAATAGAATTTAAAATAATCCTTAATTCTCTTGAAGGTTCTAAGTCATATAATGCTGTATCATAATATCCAACATTATCAAAACCAATAGCGGTTGTTTTAGTATTATAAAGAGAATCTTTAAATTCAATTGTTCCGTTTTGTCTAGCAACTAACAGATATTTTCCTAAAATTTCACCAGAGCCGTCTGCTGTTCTTTCAAGTACTGCCCATCCGCCGTTAGCATATTCTTTAACTCTAATTAAATCTCCTGGCTCAGTATATATTGTTGGTTCTAAATACAAACTTGGAACTTCATATAATATTCTAGTTGAGGTTGAGTATCCTGGTTTCCACCAATCGATATATGACCAATAGTTTCTTACATCATAACCTTGAGACTTACTCTTATAGAAAATTCTTCTTTGTTGATCCCAAGAATAGATACTCCAGAAATTATTAATTGTTTCATCAGTTCTAACTAATACTGAATACTCTCGAATTTTAACGGTGGCGGTTGTATATTTTCTTCCGGTTGTTTGAATTTTAACACTACTTACTCTACCTTGATTATCAATTGTAATATAAGCCCTGGCTCCTGTTCCGTCACCTTGTATTTCAATGTACGGAGCATTTTTATAACCAAATCCAGAATCTACAATATCAATTGTATCAACTTCGCCGTTAACAATATTTGCTTGTAATACTGCTTGGCGAACACGAATTGCACCAATTTGTTCTAAGTCAGTTATTGTATCTACTGCTACATCATATTCGTTTAATTTTTCATCTGGTTCTAAATCTGTTGAATTTAAATTATCAAAATTTAAAATTTCAGAATATGGATTTGTTAGTAATAATGAATTAATATTAGTAATAACAATTTTTAAAATTTCAGAACGATTTACAAACATACTCTGACGAGGTCTGAATGATAATCCGTATTTTTCTTTAGTAGAAAGTTTAGGATCAGGCACGGTATTACCTGCTTGATCAAATCCAACTAAACTATCGATCCATTTAGTCTCTAAAGTTTCTGGAGGAAGGTTGTCTGCAACGCCTTCAGCTAATAATACATATTCTCTATGCACAGGATTAACTGAAGATTCATTTGTGTAGAATTCAATGTTTAATAATGCTCTTCCAGAAGTTACAAATTTATTAAAATTGTATGCTAAAATTTTATCACTATCTAACAATGCTAATATTGGATATCCGCTTGAAATTGGCGTCTCAATCAACGCTGCAACTTCTCCTGCTGACAATTTTCTATTAACTTTTTGTGGGACAACGGTGCTGCCCTTAACCCAATAATAATATTTTATTTCTGTTACCTGTTGTGTAATTTCATTATAAAATTGTTTTACAGAATATACATCATCATTAGGATATAATGGCTGTCCAGAGATTCCTTCAGTTAATCCTGCAGTGGTGTCAGCAAGGGCACTCCATTCGCTAGGTAATAGAGTAGTTTCAACCCATTCATAAACATCAATAGTAGATCCTTTAGCTAATTGTCCCCAATTACCGTTTCTATAAGCAATATCGCCTTGCTCATAGTACAACCACTTAGCTGTGTTTAAATTCCACCATAGTTTTCCAACGTTCTTTGTAAACCAAGCTGCGTCAGGATCTACTACGGTTTCTTCTGTTCCGTTGGTATAAATTGCTGGATCGTACGGTGTTTTAAAATTAAGTTCCTGTTCTGCAAGTCCTAATATTTTTAATTTAATTGGATCAATAAAATCAATGTCGCTTATCTTAACATTTTTATCTGCATCAATTAAAGAAATATTTTTAATTTTAGAAATATCAATTAATTGTTCTTGAACGGCTAATGTTTTTAAAGATTTAACAGAAGTATCTTTTCTAAATGTTCTAACTAAACCGTCACCGTTATTGTAGTTAGGAGAACCAACTACAATAACATCGGATGTTGCATCAATGGCATAACCAAAAGATTCATTATTGGTTACGTCTGCTTCTAATTTTTCTGTTAAGAAATATTTTCCACTAACTCTTTCAAAAGAATATACCTGTCCCGAATAACCGTTAAATGTTGAAAATATTGTTGAATTTTTATCAAATGTAGTTCCTGTTTCAAAATATGCATAAGATTTGTATGGAGCATTTTTTGCGCCAACAACTATTCTTTCTGTTCCAGAACTAATAGATACATCAGAACCAAACAACAAATTATTATATTCTTCAAAACTTTCTAATTTTTGTTTTAATCTCCATTCTGGATTTGTTAAACTAGTTGCAGAGAAATAATATACTGCACCTTGATTTTGTAAATTAATATCTGCCTGAGGAGCACTAATAACAATGTGTTGACCTGTTGCATCAACATCAACAGAGAATCCAAATTTATCACCAACGGTGATAGATTCGTTATTGCCAGTATCATCAAATAATCCAATTGATCCAGCAGTTATTGTTTGTTTTAGTTTGTAAACACTATTACTATCTCTTTGGTAGATATAAACTTTACCTGTTGAATACGGAATAGTGCTGTCGCCCACGTTAGTCCATGGCAATCCATCGTCTGGGTATTCTCCAAAACTTCTATAGGTTGCTGAATCTACAGGATCTTCAGGACGAACATTTGTTAGTCTATGATAGTAACCTTGATATTTTACAACATCTCCTGCAATATATTCTTGGGTGGCTGACCAGATTCCTTTATAATTTGCAAAGTAAATACCATCACTATCAGCAACACCGACAACTAATATAGATCCATCTTTATTCATTGCCATTGCAGAACCAAACATATCACCTTGTTTTGTAAGTTCTGCTAGATCACTTTCACTTAATAATCCAGACGAAATTGTTGATCCGTCATCTTCAATAGAAACGTTTGTTGGTAAAGATGATTGACTAGATATGTCATCAATTTTTATCCAGTCGGGTGAACTGATACTAATGGTACTACCGTCACCGTTGGTATCCTCAACCGCTTTCCAGTAGGAATTATTCCACCATACAATTGATCCTTTTGGATATTGTCTAGCAGGATCTGAAACATATACTCCAATATAATTGTTATTTTCGTGTTGTTCCCAGGCCAAAGTTTCACTATTATACCTGTAAAGATAAATTCTACCCCTGCTATCTAACGAACCAGGAGCTGAAACAGCCATCCAATAATCTGAACCAGATTTTGAAATAGAAATATTAGATCCAAAATTTTCATCAAACGCAGGTCTTGGACTTACTAGTGTAGTTGTTAATGACCAGTTTTGATTATTCCAAACATAAATCGAAACAGCTCCTTGATTTCTAAATCCTTCGCCACGGCCAAAATTTGGATCATAAGTTAATAAAGATGTAGGCTCCCAATCATTACTTTGAATATCAATTGTACTGCCGTCTCCTACTACTGCTGTTGTAGCCTTCCACAATTTTCCAGCATATTCAACAACATCACCTATTTCATAATTTGCTGTAGGATCAAAAACACCAATATATGCTGAAGGCACGCCCGATGCTCTAGGACATCCAACTGCTAAGAAATGTCCGTCAGGACTTACTGCAAGTTCTTCTCCAAAAGAATTAGAAAGCAACAAATATAGTTCAGGCTCAGGGGCAAATGTCTGTTTAATTTTTAAACCTGTAGGTCCCTCAACATAAACAAGAACCATTGAATTTGAAGGCATGCTTGTAATAGTTTGTTGTAATCTTTCAACATAACAAACTGCATGTCCTGTTCCTTCGGGCACGGTAGTTCCATAATCAGTTAAGGATTTATAGCTAAAGACTTTATTTTTTTGTACAACTTCCCATAGTCCGTTATCATTAGAATCAAACCACAATTTTGAATTGTTAGGCAATAATGCAACATATTCTTGATCTATATCCGATCCAGAAGAAAATCTAACATTGTCTAATCCGTAAACACGAATTAATGTACTTGTATCAACTAATGGATCTTTAGCATCAGATGCGCAGGCAATGATAACAGAAGTAAGAGTTACTTCATTAATTTTATAAAAGCCGGTTAGGTTAGGAACATCGTTAATGCCAATGTAATCGTCAACAATAAAAGCGTGTCTACGATTAAATGTAATTTCAATTGTTGTACCTGTTTTAATTGCTGAAATTAAAGTTAATAATGGCTTTCTAGTAAATCTTAAAACCGTCCATGCTGAATTATCGAATGTAATCCAAAAATGGTCGCCGTCTTTTACTTGTGTAATATCTAATGTTTCTAAATCTGATCTATTCTTAATAACAAAATCAACTTGGTCAAGTTTTACGTAACCCGCAGACTGAAATTGATCAAAATCTGTTTTAGGAATAATCGAAGTTGTAAAAGGCGACGGAGCATTTGTAAAGTCCGATGCAGGGATTCTTAGATATTGATCAAGTATTACTCCTGTATAAGCCGATGACACAAATATCATTGGCTGAGGATTTACTTGTAAGGAGTCTTTATTAAATGCAAATTCAACTTCATTTAACTCGTCTACTCCGCCTAAGGTACCAACATTAAACGCCCATTCTTCGTTTAAAACAATACTATCTTCTGTTGTTTTGCTTAGTTTATCAAATATTTTAACAGCGGCATTTAATGTACCTTTTTCTCTAATAAAACCTTGATATAACTGAAATTGTGTTACGTCATCTTCTGCAAGATTTTGTAAGTATTCTCTAGTTTGATAACCGATGGCGTGTCGACCAAGATCTCGTTGGCTTGACCCAAGACCATCTGCATCAAGATTATAATAATCTTCAAATTGATTAATTCTATAATCAAAGTTTGGAACTAATCTCTTGTTCGGTGTTGAATCAAGTTTAGTCCAGAATGCATTTACAAATTGATCGGTAGATGTGTGATTAGATTTTGTTACCCAGTTATAACTTTTGTAATTAACTATATCACCCAATCTGTAATCAGTATAAGGTTGCCATGCTATAATATTAACATTATCAAATAAGAATCCGGGACTTGTATAATCACCGTCCCAGTCAACGGTTCTAAAACCTCTTGCCTTAACTCTTTCTTGACGATAGCCTGTTGTTTTATCATAGATAACATCATTGAAAACGGTTCGGTCATCGAAAATAGCAACGTGTTCTTTTAACACTAAGTGAGCTTTAAAGAAATAAATTCCTTCTGCTGTGTTTGTAGTTTCAATAGTTATATTTTGAAAATCTCTTTTTATGTTTAAGAAATTAGGAGTCAATGGCTGACCGTCACCTCTAAACACTTGATATTCATAAAAGCTATCTAATAGATTATCAGGAACACCAATTGGATAAGATACATCCATTTTTTCAGCAGCAGGACTTAAAGTTAATAAAGATCCAGGAGCCCAATTATGCTGTGTCCAGTACATAAATTCTTTAGCACTAGTGAACCAATCTTGAGTTACCTTGCTGTCTGTATCGTATCTATCAAATTTAAATCCTTTAGAAATTAGATATTGTTCATAACCTAATAAGAAATCAACTACTCCTTGGATTGTGCCGATGGTAGTTCCATAACTTATTTTTTGTTCTCTTATGGTGTTAAATGTTCTTCTCTTAAATGCTTGAACGTCGTCTTTCTTAGGAAGGTCTGGAAGTTTTTTCCACAGGGTTAAATCAAATGTGGATCCGCTTTGATGGCTTTTAACACTTCTATAATATTCATTATTATATCTTGCTACTACACCATTTCCATAAAATTTATCTTCTGTCCAATTAACAAAATTTTCAGAAACTCCGCCAACTGAAATAAGAGGATCTATTTGACTAATCACCGGAGCAAAATATGTAAAATGCGGATCTAAAAAGTCATAGCCGCTAATTTTCCAACCGTTGGTCATTTTTTCAACAATGACCGCGCTATAAATTATACTTGCAATTGGAGCACTAACATTATAATAAATTTCCTGATTTTCTACCGGAACAAAAATATTTGCCGAAGTAGAATTAGGATTTTTTGAATCTAAAATAAATCGTTGTTGTGTTTGATCAACAAATCCAGATAATCTATGTGTTAGGTAAACATCGATTTCATCTAATTTTTCCTGCAACACATTTTCATTAATATTATGGCTCTTTAAATAATCTACAATATAAGAAACTAATCCGCTGGTTAAATATCCGCCAGAACTTGATCCAACTAAATCTTCAACTTTAACAAAGATACCTGTATCGGTATGTACTAATTGATTTAATTTGTTTCTTACAATTTTTGAATTGTCAAAATTTTTGCCTACAAATTCAAAAGGTCTTAACAATGCCATTCCAATAATTGTTGCAAATGGATATTCACTACTGCTATACCATGCATGTTCTGCAGGGGAAATATCGCCAAAGTTAAAATCCCCTTGATTATTAATCAAAGAAAAATTTTGTGCTAGATTTGAATCTAGAGGGCTTAATAGTTTACCATCTCCATCTACAGGAATGTGTGTTAACAAAGTAGATCTTACATATCGTTTATGAACACCTGCTCTTGGACCTTGTCTAATTAGGCCGGCAGCCAGGTCTTCCCATAAAAGTAAATTGTTTCTAGTGTATGGTGCAGGTCCGTATTCACTTTCCCACCATGTCGGTTTAATAGAAAATCCTAACATTTCCCATGGGCAGCGATGTGGACGATCTGTATCGTAAAAATACTTGTAGACTCCTCTCCACCAACCTGGTAAATTTTCTAATCCGGCTGGGTCAGACATATTAGAATATGTATAAGTGAAAGAATTTTCGCTGTCAAAATAGCTATTACTTACATAATCGATATTTGTATCTGCAATCCATTTTAAAAATTCTTGTGTGTTTATTTGTATAATTTGATTGTATTCAAATATTCCAGTCTTATAATATCCGCCAGCGGTTGCATCAATATCAAATATATTTTCATCATATTCTTTTTTGATGTTATTAAAAATTCTTAATTCTAATTCAAGAAGCGCATCGTCTCGATAGTCATTAAATGCTGTTGTAAGGCTACCGTCGTGTCCTTGAATCATATATTTTGGTTCAACAAAGGTGTCATCTAAGAATTTTTCAGGTACAAACTTTTTAAACAATCCAATCTTTGTCGGTGTTTGAGGGATATGATTAAATCCTGAAGAAACATATTCTCTAATTTCAAGTATGTCTCCAACATTAAGTGTTTTTAAAATATTAACAAAAGAAAAGTCACTATTAAATTCGTAATCAAATCCATTAATTAATTGTTGATTATTAATGTATAGGTAGACAGCTCGATTACTTAAAGTTTTTAAATCAAATTTATCTGAAATAACAAATGTGTTAATATCTGGATCTTCAACTTCGTAAATTAAATTTGTATATGCTCCGCTACCGATCATATCAGAATTTACAAACGGGCTTGAAGGATTTTTACCTCTTGTTAATTCATTAATAATATTGTCAACTAGCTTTGGAATATCTCCATCAAAATCTAATTCTCCAGAAATTTTAATAAAATTATGTTTAAAATCAGTATAAGACTTTTTAGCATATCGGAGAGCTTTAATTAAATTAACCTGCTTATCAACTAGCAATGTTAATGCAACAGGTGCCACACTTTCATGTTTTAAAAATCTCTTAGTATATGCCTGGAATCCATGAATGTCTCTTAAAGAATTATTTCCTACAACAAGTCCAGAGAATCCATTGTAAAATTCTAATCCAGACGAAATATGATCAACTGCTTGTCCAAACGTAAAATCTGTTAGTTCGTTGTTTAACGGATTTTTTTCCAAACCTACAGGAATTTCATAATATCCTTCTTCTGGAATTAAATTACAAAATATTTTTATTACAAGAACATCTTTTACAGCAAACGGTGTAGCAAAAATAAAATTTCCACCTTGTCTTGTATATGATTCTGTATAACGCTCTCCGTTCTTATAAAAATAAATTTCGTCTTGATCAGTTACTTTAAACCAATCAACGGTATTAAAATAAACCGTGTCAGTTGCTGTGGTAATTACCTGCGAATCAATGATTGGTTGTAGATATTTTTGTTCAGTTTCAATCCAATGATTAACATATTCGTCTGTTAGGTTAAATTTACAGAAACCAGTATTAATATTTTTTGAATATGATTTTCTTAAAACTTCATAGGTAAAGGATTCTATATCCCATACAAATTCAAAACTTATATCTCCAACGTTGCTGATATTAAGATAGCTAATTGGAAATCCAAGTTCTAGGTCAACAACTCCTGTGCTTTCTTTGTATGCTAAAATTTTAGTACCGCGGAATGTTGAAACTGGATACGTATCTTTATCAGAAAAACTTACACCATTTTCATCAAATGCATCAAATAAAGGTGCTTGATTAACTTTAGTTTTTTCTTGGCTACTTAACCAAGCGGTTCCATCATAGTAGAACATTGTTCCTTTATTTTTCTTTCCACGGCGAACTAATAAGGTTTCTCCAATGATGGATTCAGTATCATCAACTTTTATTAAGGTGATTTGATTTTGACCGTTTTGAGTGAAGAATTTAACTTGATAAATTTTATTATTAGCTAAACTATCAGTGTCGGCCGTTACAAGAATTCTTGCTCCGTTAAACAACGGCTCACCGTCAATACTATAACCAGTACTTCCTTCAATTTTAGAAAATACGTCTGACGTAAATGTGTCAATGTAATCTACGGTTTCCTTAGCAAATACTCCGTGTTCGTATAATTTTAAATTTGGTAAAAATTCTATAATAGGACGTTTTGCTCTAGCTGCTTCGTCGTGGTAAAAATCTTCTCCTGATAATTTAAAAGAAAGTTCCAATACACTTCTATGAAACCAACGATTATATCGTGACCAAGGATTTAAATCTTTACTACTTTTAGCTATTGTGATATAATCTTTTGTTCCCGGATACGAGCTTGCATCATCAAAAGGTGCTGTGTCAAAACCTTCATTATCAAATAATACTTCTGGAACATCTGATGTTAATACAGGAACAACTAAATCATCAAAGTTGGTCAATGAGATTGCTTTACCAACACCTTCAACTAACCAATTTCCTTTTGAATATTTCTCTGGGGTAACAACACCGCCAAAATTAACAATCATACCATTGCTTAGTTCAATTCCGTTGCTACTTGTATATGTTGTCTTTCCAATAATATCATCGTTAATATTAATTTTTGAATTTTCTTCAATGTCGGAAATAATAAACTGACCAAATTTATTTGGATCAGTAATACTTTGATAATAAAGAATATCCGGCGCATCGTAAGGCACATCAAATGTTAGTGTTCCATTCTCAATGCCAAAATTTGTAATTCCTTTAGTGTAGTCAAGTGCTGCTGAATTTGCATTTACAATTTCAACAAATTCCCAGTCTTGAGATTCTGTTGTTATTGTGCTACCGTCGGCCGGAGATACTGGAACTTTTGCTTTCCATACAGAACCATTGAATACAACAATAGATCCTTGAGGATAGAATAAATCAGGATTAAATGTCAATGAACCAGTATCATATGATGTTCTAATAACAAATCCGTTACCCGGAACATTTACAATAAATTTGTATTTTTGTCCTCTATATAATGTTATTCTAGGATTGTTTGTATAGCCGTCTGGAGAAAAAATAAAAGAAGACGCTTCTCCGAGCTTAACTCTATATGTGCTTATTACAGAAGAACTTTGGCCTAAAATTCTAATTGGTGGAGGACCGCTTGGCATCCAAAAATATTCTCTATAATTAATAAACTTATCCCAGTCAACAGGAGGGTTCCAACTATAGTGCTGGTGTTGATCAATTAGATCATCTCTATCTTCATTATTTCCAAAATATTTTAAAATATTTTTAAAGTCAATGAAGTCATAAAAATTTTGTGTCTTACCATCTTTTTTAAGAACAACGCCAGGCTCCAACTGATATCTACTTCTAAGAGTAGCGTCGGTATCTAAATAAATGTCTGAGCCGTTGTATGTTTTACCGTATCTACGCCCAACATATCCTACGTTCTTCTCTAGTGTACCAGGTTGCAGTAACGGATCTAAAACGCCGGATAAAAATTTATCATTAGCATCTGTTTGAAATACCTTTGGTAATAAATCAGATGACTTTCTAATAGGTAATTGACTTTTTGGAAAAAACTTTGCCATTCTTAAGTACTCGTTGAAGTAATAATTGTTCCAGAAATTGCACCAATTTCTGCTGCATTAATAGATGTTACTATTTCTATATCATCTACGGTAGCACCGCTTACAAAAATTTCATCTGCTCTACTTTGAATTTCAAACAGACTACCAAACACCTGAGATTGTTGTCTTGGTACAATAACCATGTTAGTAATGTCAGGCGCTGTTGAATTAATCACATAGGTTATTAATTCTGAAAGATAAAATTTATCTCCAAAGTCCCAATTTGCCGAATCAAAAAATTCATTGATCGCTGCAATAATTCTAACCTTTAAATCGTTATCGTTGATTGTCTTTGATGAGTTTTTAACAATTTTAAATATTGCTTGTAATTTTTCATCTGCGGTTTTTCCGAATAACACTTTATATGAAACTGGATGATATACAATATCATCGCTTATAGATTTAATTGCACTCAAGTTTCCGCCAAATGCAATTCTTAAACTTTCTGTTGTTGGCGGTTCGGGCATTTTTGTTAACACACCTTGCAAGTAATTTCTAAAATCTGTGTCATAAGAACGTGTTAATAGATACACATCAATAATATTACTTACGCTTGGATCGATACGGCGGTCAACATTTGCATGGTGCAGATATTGGAATTTAATTCCAGCCCTACCAATGTTTGCTCTAAAATTACTTTGAAGAACAAATGTATTTGTTGTTCTATCAACCATTTTTACAACATCTTCAGCAATGTCATAAAAATATACAAGTTGGCCATCGGTATAATCTGTAACCTTGACGTCAATTTCTTTAGCCGCTAATACAATGTCATTGTTTGTATTATCGAAATATTGAAATATTTTTGCTCCGGTGTCGTCGACCGTTTCTTGGAAAAACAAAAATTTATTTGCTGAATCTTCTCCAACAATTCTAATAAACTCGTCTGGGTCATCAATAACTCCGTCGTCGTCAGAATCAGCAAACGCAATTTTAATTGCATCGGTGCTTTGATATCCATCTTCAAAACGAATACTATCACTAATTTCAAAAACAAGATCTTGTTTTAGATAATCTAAAAGACCGTTGTCGGTATTAATTCCTAATACCTTGATTTGATCTTTAACAACCTTGTTTGTTTTGCTATCGTAGATTTTTTGATTTGAATCAAAATAGAAACGATTTTTTCTAATACTAGCAAAAATATATTCCATGCTTCTAACGTGGACAACATACTTGTCTGGTTCTTTAACAAACGCTATGATCCATGAAGAATCAATTCCAGAGTTTGATGTGTCGCCTGCTTTACCAAGACTAAAACTATTGATTAAATCTAGATTTGCGGCTGTAATAATTTTCCAGGCGGCAGATTCAATATCGTATCGCAAACCAAAGTTTAAATTTGAAAATGCAAGGTTTGCCATTTCAGTTTCAAATGCATTAGGTAAATTTGAAACCCACTTTGGTACTATTTGAAAAGCTACCGAACCCGAAGGAATATTATCACTAAATGTAATTGGGCCTAGGCCTGTACTTAATACTCCACGGCCCGCATTTGTACCGTCACCAACAACTCTAACAACCTTAGACCAAATATATGATTTTTGTAAAGGATCTGTTAAATCTTGAGTAACAAGTTTTCCGTTTTTAAATGCTTTGCCGGCGGGCGGAACAAATTTAACTATTGAATCAGGTAAAAGATATTTCAAAGTATTATTTGTATAAACACCTGTTTTTAATAATGACGAGTCAACTCCACTAATAAAATATCCTGTTGAACTATTAGTTGATGTGGTTACTGAATTCCAAACCGATGTTGGATCCGTAAACAAAATTTTTGTATATTTTGTTATATAAAAATTAAAAACATCAGTGCTGTCAATTAATGGCTCAATAGTATTTCTAATAAAGTTATAAATTTCAATCTTATTTGTAAATTTAAACCCTAATGTTGTCTCAACTTCGTTTTTATAAATTAAACCGTCGTCAGCGAATACATCAATACTTGAATATTTTCCGCTGGCATCAATAATATCAAAATTTCTGCTAATACCGCTCGATGTTCTATTAATTGCTTTAACTTTAAGAATATCTTGACTGCTGGTTAAAGGCGCAAGATTATAATCTTCGCCTGTGATCATTCTGTTTTGTGTATAATAAGATGCTGGTGCATTTGCACGAATACTATCAATACTTTCACTTGGAGTTGAGGACGATACGGTATATTTTAAACTCATACTAATTGTTAATGTATGAGCTGATCCTAATTTATTAACATAAGGTATAGATATGCTGATTCCTCGCATGTCGCTAGGAGTTATAGAGTAACTCAAACCATTTGAAACACGATAATAAATTCTAAAATTACCTTGAGGTAAGTTTCCGTATACTCCGTCTGAGAATAATAAATCAACTTTGTCTTTGTCTTTAGTTACAACAGAATAAATGTTCTTGACCTGATTGACCAAACTATTATAAGCAATATTGTTTCCAATTAAATTTGGAACTTGCAACCATTCTGTTGTTTGTGCTCCAACAGAGTTTAAAGAATATAACCAAATATCGTTGTTATTAATTCCTTCGGCGTCAATAGAAACTTTTTCATTTGTCGTAGGAACTGCGATTGAGAAATCTGCTAATTCTAAACTACCTTGTTTAAACATTAAGAAGAAACCATTGTTTAAACTTGCTGGTCCTTTATTGTCATTTTTATATATAAATCCTAGTTGATTAGCAGGCGTAGGTGCTTCTTCATAAATTTCTTCTTTGCCTTTAAAGGTTGTGCTAACAAGCTCGAAAGACATTCTTCTTCCTGCAACATTTTTACTAAATGTGTATAATGGAATATCTCTGTTAGATGTTCTTAATCTATATTGTTCTGTTCTAATACCGTCAATAGTACCAGATCCTTGGCTTCGGCCAAACTCTGTATTGTCTGCCATAGCTGCATTAAGGACCAATAGGAATTGCTCGCTCCAATTTGAATTAGTAGGATCGTTCCAGATGATAATTTGTTTAGATAAATTTTTTCCGTTACTATCAACAATATCTTCAGTTGTTGATATGGTGTCAAATTTTAACAATCCCTTTGACGGAATATTTCTTTTAGGAGTATAACTCAACATCCTAGCAAGTTTTAAAACACTTTCTTTACGCTCTGCTAGTTCAATAAAATTTTCACGACTAGCTAAGTCAATACGGAAACTTAAACTCTGTCCTAAAAATGCAATGGCGTCAATTAAAGCTAAGTATTCGCTTGATTCAATATAATCATTAAAATCTTCAGGATAATTTTCGCGAATATATTCAATAATGACCCTGCGAAGATTTTCAAAGTCGTAGGATTTGAAGTCAGCATTTTTAAATGTCTGATAAATTCTAGTCCAGTCTTCGTTGAGAATTAAGTTATTTTGTCTTGATGTAGCTGTCATTTTATAGTCCTATTCAATATTTATCGCGGAAAATAAACTGGTCAGTTAACTGAGTAATTTAACTTGTCAAAGTCAAAAGTCATACGCTCGCTAACATTAAAAGGCAGATATACTAACTCTGCTTCTATTCGAATTCCTTGATCTGTGCTATCGACAATTACTGAATTAACAGCAATTCTAGGGTCGTAGTTAATAATTTCTTCAACGTCTTTAGCAATTAATTTTTTTACTTCTTCTGTAAATTGTTCAAATAATAAATCCCAAATGACCGTACCAAATTCTGGGTTTTCTAACTTTTCGCCCTTACGAATGTAAAAATGATTAATTAGATCTTGTTTAACAAGATCGATGTCATAGAGTTTATATCCTTTTTTTGTTTCTGCTGAACAAAAACCTTTATAGGTAAATTCTGTAATATTTTGATTTCCAACAGATGCTATATTACTTGCAACCGTTTTTTGATTATATAATTTTGCCATAATTAAGCATCCCTATCCGTGTTATCCGGAGTAACAAATTGTGGCGCTTGATTTTCATGCAAAGGCCACGGTTCGTGCATTGGTATACGTTTCATAATACTTTTAACAGGATCAGGTTTAATATATTTTGTTTTAGCCCAATCAAGTGTTCCGTCTGTTACTAAATTGTCATTTAAAGTTAACGGCAATGCTTTTGTAGCAGGTGTTGCAGCTGGACCGTTCATGTCAATAGCACTTGCAGTTTCAAAGTGGTGAGCACTTTTTATATTGCTGTTTCCTGCTGCTGTAATGTTTGCATCGCCGGTTGCATTTAAATGAATACTTCCTGCTGTTGTTAGATATCCGTTAGCTCCAACAACTAATTCTAAATTAGTAGTTGCATCAATATGAACTGCTCCTAATACACTTCTAACATTAAAGTTTCTTCCTGCTTCTAAATTAATATCTCTATCAGCACGAATGTTTAAATCTTGTTCAGAGTGAATACTAATGCTATCTTGAGCATAGATATCTATTTTTCCATTGCTGGTTAATTCAACCCAGGCTGTTCCTCTAGCATTACCAATATAAATCAAATCTTCGGAATTGTGCATCAACAACTGATGGCCTGTTCTTGTACGTACCCTAAAGTATTCGTTATAAGGAATATTTTTATCTCCCTTATTTCCTTCGAGATATTCAACTCCTCCTTCACCTGCAGAAGTTTTTCGGTAATATCTGTCATCGCCGTCGTCAAATACTAATTGTGTTCCTCCTAGTCGGCCTACCGGAACCGGAGATATTGTTGCAGAATCTTTTCTACCAATATTTGATTTTTTAGCACCGTCTCTTTGATCTAATGGACCTGGAGTTAAAATACCAAAAACCATATTTGGTACATTTCGTCTTACGGTAGATGTAGTTACTCCTCGTGCATCATCTTCAATTAACCCTTGTTCTAAAAATCTATCTGCCATAGGATGCACTGGTTTTTTAATCTTGTCTACCGCAGTACTTTTAGTTAGATCGTTGGCTTTTCTATTGACTTCTGCAACTGGTAACGGCATACTAGTTGAATACTTAGATTTATCTGTAGACGAAATATCTACCACATCAGTACCGCCGATTGCTGGAATCATGTTATTGGCAAAACGGCTAGGAACACAACCAATAAAATATCCTTCAGAAGGATTGCCATCTACAAATATAACCATTACGGTTACGCCAATATCCGGTGGGGTAAACCACATGCCGTAGGATTTTTGTGTATCGTGATAGGCATCTGCATTGCCGGTGTTTTTGCCCATAAATTCGTAGGCAGTACTTCCATAAAATGGTGTTAAGTATTTTACAGGATATGTTTGGCTTTCGTCACCAATTTCGTTTGCAGAATCTCTAAGTAGTGTAACTTCTAATCCCGACATAAAAGAAGGATCAAGATGGCTTACCACCTTAGCAAGATAAGGGCCGTTGCCTATGCCTTGACTAGATTTTTGATTCTGCGGTTTTCTAACTGACTCTGCCATTTATTACCTCAAGCAAAATATGTAGGTGGATCTGACGGTTCACCCTCATCACCGGCATCATCAGTGTCAACAGGAGATGACGATTCTGGTTTAACTTTATCTGTATTGTACATAAGAGTACTTTGTTTATCTGGATCAACTTTGTCATCAAGATCGTTAGGTTGTAGAGGCATTCTAATACACTCTAGTGTTTGTTTAAACAATCCTTCAGAAAAATTATTTTGACATTTAATAACTTTATAAATGCCGCTAAAGGGACTATCTGATTCTCCAACAAACAAATAAGTTCCTTTTTCTTCCATTGGTTCAATCGGTGTTCTAAATCTCATATAGATGAATGTATCACCTGCTTCATAGTTTGCTGTCCCGTCTTCGGTAATTTGATCTGTGGCTCCTGGGCCTGCAAAATATCCGCCCATGCCGCTATCTACCATCCAGTAAGGATCTCCAATAATTTCTGCTGAAATTTTTACCATTTCAGCTTGAGAACTTTCAAGGAATGCTTTGTGAAAATTATTAGCAACTACTTGTTCATCAGTTAAATTTCCAGAACCGCCAAACGGTAGTTTAATAGCATTTACATCCTGTGCAACCGGCCTACTTCCTGTAGGACTCTTAGCTGCTGTTACTCCTCCCGATCCTTTTTCAACTTCTGCTTTGTTTTGTTGCGGATCGCCTGATGTTTGTAAATCTTTATTTGCAAGGCGGCCTGCATCTTCAATTCTATTTGATGCAACTGCGGTATAAAAAGAATTATTAATTTGTATATCAAATCTTAATAAATCATTATTTGTACCTGTATAGATGTAATTGTATTGTTTAACTATTTGTTCTTCTAACTGGTCATATCCTAAAGGGACTGCATTAGGATTTGTAAAAACCGAATTATGAATTTTGTATGGCATTACTCTAAAAATAATACGTTTTGAATATTTTTTAAATTTAGGATCCCAATTCAAAAGCTGTGTTTGAACATCAATTCTAAACCAATTAATCATACCAGTTGGATCAATATTAGATTCTTTTAATGCCTTAGCTGCATAATCGGATTCTTCAATGGCTTGTGTAATAACTTCTAATATTGATTGTTTTTGAGCATAGTTAAATGTTCTTTCTTTTGCATTTATTGAAACTTTATCTCTATTAACTTTTCCTGTGCTTTCGTCATATGCATCTTCTGCTTTTGGGGCAACATAGTTTCCTCCTGAGTCTGCCTGGAAATTAAAACTTGCATTGCCTATAGCGTTTGAAATAAAAAATGCCGGATCGTCCTCTGGATTAGCATAAGATGCACTTTTTGAAATTACTCGTTCATTTGATGTGTTTATTACTGCTCTGTTGTCTGCATCGTCTGGTCCAACTCCAGGGATTGGATCAAATGAATTTTCTGGAAAATGTATTTCGTACTTGTCTGGGTACGTTTTTAATTCAGGAACAGATTTTTGTTCGTGCTCATTAAGAACCGTTGTTAAACTTCTTTCTCTGCCTGCTAATAATTCTTTTACGGTACTTCCTGTGATTGCTATATCAGTTTTTAATGCTGTGTAGGTTTCAGAAAATCCTTCTTGATTATAAACAATGGCTTCAAATTTATAAGTGCTTCCAGATTCTGTAACATTAAAAGTTGTTTTCTTTAACAACATTAAAAAGAATTTTGGTTTTATAGAAGCATAGGATTTCATATCTTGATCAAATCCTACAAATTCCATTTTTAAACAATATACTGCTTCTTCAAGATAACTTGGATATCCTGCTGCCAGAGCCGCAACCTGAAGACTCTGTAAAAACAATCCCATGCTGTAAGGTTCTATAATTTCAAAGGTAAAGTTAATAGCATTTGAAGAGCCTGTAGCAGGAGTACCTGTCATTAAGGTATCCATAGAAAAGTTTTGAATAAAGTATTCAGGGGCTCCGTAGGCTGTTGCTGCTCTTTCCTGATCATATCTTCCGCCAGACGAAAATACAACTTGTTTTTCAACGAATGCAGAATTTCTGTATAGGTAAGGATTATTTGCTTCCTCGGGTTTTAAACATGCCAACGTCCATAAAACATTATATGATGCAAATTGTTCTAACTGATTAGCAAACCCTCGTTGTTTAGGTTTAATATTTTCTTTGCTACCTGCACTAATAGTTGCTCTGGCATCAGTTCCTGCAGGTGTTTTTCCCTGCAATAAACTTAACTTTATGTCTGATGAAGTTTTTGCAAAACCAAGTCCAAGGTTTGATGCTGTTGCAGTTGGATCGATTCCTGTACCGTCTGGTTTAGTTAATGCTGCACCAAATACTTGACCAATGTCTCGTAATCCTAAAGCCATATTATATTCCTAAAAATCTTTCTAGATTGCTTTTTTTTGGAAGATAAATTTCTGTTCCGGGTTCAAAATCATATATTGGATCTTTAATAACATCCATATTTCTTTGAACAAAAACCCACCATAGTTTTGGTGTTCCATACAAATCATAGGACAATAAATCCGGTCTGTGTTTGTATTGATTTTCTATTTTGTATTTGAAATCATCAGTCTCTGCAGGAATGGGTCTGATAGACAACAATTCAAGATACAAATTGTTTTGTTTAGTAAGAAAATAAGGTGAACTTTGTCTATACTTTGCCATGTTATAGGAATCCTGTTGTGTTTGCTGTATTGCCAGAAGCAAAATCTTCTAAACTAAATTGACGTAGTCTTGCTCTGTTATAAATTGGCGATACCGTCACCGAGATAGTACTTAGTGTCGGTACCCATGTTGGTTGCGACATTGTATCTGTTTGACATTTAATGTATTGAACATCTTCTTTAAAATCAAAACTTGTTGCTTTGATTACTACAGGAACGGTGTTGAATACATTACTTCCATAGCCGGTTAGTTGACAAATAATAGGCGGATTACCAACGTTTGGTCCTGTACCATAAAACATTTTAGTAACGGTTCTTAACCAAGTGGTGGCAGCTATCCAGTAGTAAGCATCTTTTTCAGTTTCAACTGAAAACTCTCCACTAATTTGAATGTCTTCAATAGCACTACTCTTATAGGCCTGGAATGGATATATATTATGCACAGGATCTAATTGGCTGTAGTTTGCCTTTGAAGATACCGTGATGTTTGGCAAGTATGGCCAAGCGAGTCCGCCGGTTTCCTTAAGAGTTGCGTCAAACAAAGGAGAGTTAAACAATTCCCAATTGCAGTTGATTCTAACACGCCAATCATTTCCTGGCACTGGTGTCATTGATACTACCGCGCCTCGTGTTTGAAATAACTCTGCATTTGACGGTAAGTTTATTCCTCTAGCAAGACTTAGAATATTGTTTAATTGTCCAGCGGCTTTGGAAATAGCACCTGCAACACCAAGTAGTCCGCCAGCAATATTTCCACCGCCTAATTTATTAAGAGAGGTAGCAATGTCAGAAGTAACGTTACTAATAGCACCAACACCCGTACCAACTTTAGATACTAAGTTTTGTGCTTGTCCTGTTATGCCGCCTAATGCTGGAAGGCCGGCGCCTCCAATTGAGCCTGTTAATCCTTTAACGCCTGCCATTCCTTGGTCAATTGCATTACCAACACCCGCTGTAACTCCATTTAATCCGCTGCCTAATCCGCCGGAAAGACGAGAAGTTACAGAATCTAAATTTGTTTTAGATAAAGAAGCGGTCATGTTGTTTAAGCCGGCTCCTGCTTGGTTAGCGGCTCCGCTAATACTTTGAGAAACATTGTTAACTAATTGGGCTAATGGATTAAGCGATAATGGCATAAAAAGACTCCGTTTAGTCTATTTATTCTTGTCAAAATGTGCTATTATATTAATAAAAGGGAGATATATACTGAATGAATACCGTACCTAAAATTAAGTACCTAACAAACAAAGACTTACTAAGAGAGATACATTTAAGCAAAAATACATACTGCTCATGCACAGATAAAGCATTTTTAGAGTATGATATGATTGTACCAAACTTGTCCAAAATTAATATCAGGACAATTGCCGAAGCAAAAAGAAACAGAGCTTCTAGGTTAGCAAAAATTAACCACGAAGCAGCAATGTTAGCGCAAGGTAAAAAAATTCCCGCAAAAGAATTTGAAATAGACTATAAAAAAATTGACAAGAATGATGTAGTCTTTAGAGTTATGACCTTTGAACATATTCCTCTTGCTCCAGGAAGAAAAAAGACCGTTAAAAATACCAGCGACGGTCATGAAAAAGTAAATTTTCCGCCCTTTCAACATTGGAAATTTGATACCAACGGTAATCTAATATGTGTTGTAAAAAGCCACTGGAAAGGTGATATTAACACCGGAGCATTTAGCAAAGACCACGGCCAAATGACTAGTAATCTAGCTCGAATGTTTTTAAAATTATGTGACCGATATGCGACTAGAGGCAACGTTAGAGGATATACCTATAATGACGAAATGAAAGGGCAGGCTATTTTACAGCTAACACAGATAGGACTACAATTTGATGAAAGCAAATCCGATAATCCTTTTGCTTATTATACTGCTGCTGTCACTAATTCATTCGTGCGGATCATTAACATTGAAAAACGTAACCAGAACATCAGAGACGACATACTGGAAATGAACGGTATGAATCCAAGTTGGACTCGTCAATGGGGTAGTGGTAGTGGTCCTGCTACCGCTCCTGTTACTATCGATAATGGTAATGATTGGGATTGACCTTTAATAAAAATTATATTAAACTCGTCATATGAATCTATTTAAAAAAGCCGCATGTTTTACGGATATACACTTTGGATTAAAATCAGGAAGCAGAACTCACAACATTGATTGTGAAGAATTTGTTAAATGGTTTTGTGATACTGCTAAAGAAGAAGGTGCAGAAACTTGCATCTTCTTAGGCGACTGGCATCACAATCGATCAACTACAGATGTTAGCACTATGAATTATACGGTGTCTAACCTAGAACGATTAAACGCATCTTTTGAAAAAGTCTATTTTATTTTAGGCAATCACGATTTGTTTTATAAAGACAAACGAGAAATCAATTCAATTGAATTTATGCGATTGTTTCCAAATGTAACTCCTATTAAAGAACCCTTTACAGATGGAAATGTAACAATACTCCCTTGGTTAGTAGGAGACGAATGGAAAGATATTCCAAAAATTAAAAGCAAATATATTTTTGGACATTTAGAATTACCAAGCTTCTACATGAATGCTATGATTCAAATGCCCGATCATGGCCAGTTGCAAAGAAACCATTTTGTAAATCAAGATTATGTGTTTAGCGGGCATTTTCACAAACGCCAAGCTACAGGAAACATAGTGTATATTGGTAATGCATTTCCGCACAATTACGCCGATGCAGGTGATGACGATCGAGGTATGATGTTATTAGAGTGGGGAGGCAAACCCCAATACAAAACTTGGGCTAATCAACCAGTATATCGTACCTACAAGCTAAGTCAAATAATTGATACTCCCGACGCATTGTTAAGACCAAAAATGCATTGTCGTGTTACTATTGACTTACCTATTACATTTGAAGAAGCAAATTTCATTAAAGAGCAATTCATGCCGCAATACGATTTGCGAGAATTAATGCTTATTCCAGAAAAGGTAGAAGTTGAATCGAGTGCTTCGCCTATCGATATTGAATTTGAAAGTGTTGATACCATTGTTATCAATCAAATCAATGCTATTGAAAGCGACACATACGATAAAGGACTCCTATTAGAGATTTATAAAGAACTATGATTAAAATTAAGAATCTAACCGTAAGAAATTTCATGAGCGTGGGTAATCAAACTCAAGCCATCGATTTTGACCGTGGTCAATTAACTCTAGTCTTAGGTGAAAATCTAGATCTAGGAGGTGATGATTCTGGGGCTCGCAACGGTACGGGCAAAACAACTATCATCAATGGCTTGAGTTATGCGATCTACGGTCAAGCCCTGACTAATATTAAACGTGACAACCTTATCAACAAGATTAATCAAAAGGGAATGTTAGTCACAATTAGTTTTGAAAAACACGGCGTTGAATATCACATTGAACGTGGTAGAAAACCAAACTTGTTAAAATTTAGCATTAACGGTCAAGAACAAGAATTACAGGACCTTGACGAATCTCAAGGCGATAGTCGAGAAACACAAAAAGCAATTGAAGATGTATTTGGTATGAGTCACGAAATGTTTAAACACATTTTAGCGTTGAACACTTATACTGAACCGTTCTTATCAATGAAGGCTGCTGATCAAAGAAGCGTTATTGAACAATTACTAGGTATTACACTTTTATCAGAAAAAGCAGAAAATTTAAAAGAACAAATCAAACAAACAAAAGATGCTATTACTTCAGAAAATACTAAAATAGAAACAATTAAAGCTAGTAATGAACGCATTCAACAAAGCATTGAAGCGTTAGAGCGTAAACAAAAAATGTGGAACGATCAAAAAGAGTCCTCTCTTGAAAATATACTTAAAAGTATTGATCGTTTAATGCAAATTGACATTGAAGAAGAAATATCAAATCAACGAGCATTAGTTGAATGGAATAAAAACAAAAAAGAAAAAGATAACCTTAATTCTTTAATTGCTAAACAAACAGCGGCATTAGAAAAAGAACAAAAAGTCCTTTCTAAATTAGAAAAAGAGCTTATTAGTCTTGCAGATCATAAATGCCATGCTTGTGGTCAAGAGTTACATGATGACAAACATGAAGAAATGCTTGTAGCAAAAGCTCAACAAGTTGAAGAAAGTAAAGGTTCTATTAACGAACACTTAGAAGAACTATCAACTCTTAACGAAGCAATGGCATTATTAGGTGAGCTAACTGCTTGTCCAAAAGTAACTTATGACAATTTAGAAGAAGCACTTAATCATAAAAACACATTAGATGGGTTAGAAAGAGATGCTACTATTAAAGAAGCAGAAGAAAACCCTTATGATGATCAAATCTTAGAATTAAAAAATACTGCTGTTCAAGAAATTGACTGGAATAACCTAAACGAACTTGTAAGAGTTAAAGATCATCAGGAGTTTTTACATAAACTTTTAACAAATAAAGATAGTTTTGTACGTAAACGTATTATCGATCAAAACTTAGCATTCTTAAATCAACGATTAACTCATTATCTAGATAGAATAGGATTGCCTCATATTGTAGAATTTCAAAATGATCTTAGTGTTATTATTACTCAATTAGGCCAGGACCTAGATTTTGATAATTTAAGTCGAGGTGAACGCAACAGATTGATTTTATCTCTATCTTGGGCGTTCCGAGATGTGTGGGAAAATCTTTATCATCCTATCAACCTGTTGTTTATTGATGAGCTTGTAGACAGCGGCATGGATGCCAGCGGAGTAGAATCAAGTATTGCGGTACTTAAGAAGATGACTAGAGAAAGAAATAAAAATGTTTTCTTAATTTCTCACAGAGATGATCTAACAAATCGAGTAAATCATGTGTTAAAAGTTATTAAAGAAAACGGATTTACCAGTTACAGCAACGATGTGGAGATTATAGAATGATTTATGACTTTTATTATGTTAAAGAACTTTATACACCAGAAATGTGTGAAGAACTCAGGACTTTAATTCTATTACATTATAATAGAGACGATTCTGTAAAAGATGTTCCTGCAGATGGAGCAACTAAAACTGCCGATGTAAAATTTATCAACAGAAAATTTATATCCCCCGAATTAGAAAAATTTTATGAATCAATTGGTGTTATTAACAACCTTGCTTTTAGATTTCATCTTGACGCAATTGGGTACGAGTCAATATTAAGTTACAATACCTACGATTCTAAAACCAACGGCGAATATGATTGGCACACCGACGGGAGAAGAGATGGTATTAAGGATATTAAATTAACAGCATTACTAAACTTATCTGACGAACCGTATGAGGGCGGTGATATAAGTTTATTTTTCAACGGTCCTCATGTAATTGAAGAATTTAGATTGCCAGGAACATTGTTAGTTTTTCCTAGCTGGGTTCCTCATAAAGTTGATCCAGTAACCAAAGGCACTAGAAAAACACTTATTCAATTCTTTGAAGGCCCTCCTTTGTTATGACAACAGAATCGCACGATCGTATGATTGCTGCTTTTCAGGAATATTTTAAGTGGCAAGAACGATTTGAATACAAAGGCTCAGATGAAGCAGGCATTAAGGCACGATATTGGCTATCAGAAATACGCAACGAGGCATCAAAAAGGCGAGTTGAGATACAAGAAAAACGCGAACAACGAAAGTTAGCCAGAAAAGGCATGGTTGGAAGACCGCCTAAAATAACTAAGTGAGTGCAATGGACGTATCAAAATCAACCAATAAACGAAATACCAGAAGGCTATATTGGCTTTGTTTATCTCATCACGAACACACAAACCGGGCAGAAGTACATAGGCAAGAAATTAGCACAATTTAAACGTACTAAACCACCACTCAAAGGCAAAAAACTTAAACGTAGATCCGTAGTTGAAAGCGATTGGCGCGATTACTGGGGTTCTTCTGATAGGTTAAACGCAGACGTCCAAGCATTAGGTCCCGGAAACTTCACTAGAGAAATACTTTATCTTTGCAAATCCAAGGCAGAAATGTCCTATTTAGAGGCAAGAGAGCAGTTTGAACGCAGAGTTTTAGAAACTGACGAATATTATAATGGCATTATAAACGTCAGAGTAGGCGGTTCAAACATACTAAGGCAACGCCTAGAAGAACATAAAAAGGCAAAATAAAGCGGTTTTTGGCTAGCGCAGGCCTTAACTTCATGCGCTCTAAACCTGGTCAATCGTGGTCGCAGGGACGGAATTCCATGCCGCAATGGTACTCAACTACTACCCATTTATGGATGAAGATCGCTTAAAACCTGCGATTTAGTTGTTTGAAAAGGATATGTAAAGGTAAAATGAGGGGAGAAAAACCCCACGTGTACATTAGTGATAGCAGATTAATGTATACCGCCGTTGTGTAAAGACGGAGCTCGAGGTACCGGACAACCGCCTCTGTAATGCTCTACTGCTGTGTGACATGGTTCGACTCGGATAATGTTTTTTCTTTGCCCGGCAACGGGCAAAGTGTGACTGAAACGATCTGGATAATGCTAAATTTGCGCTTCGCGCAAAATATATTTCAACTGCATCTTTGAAATAATTAAAAAAAAGAAAAGTGCTTTGAGCGAAGCGATAAAGCAAGCGAGCGTTAGCTCGCTTTTCAATAAATAAGTAGTATATCAATTTTGAGTCTTTTATGAAAATATCAACATTATTAGAAAATCATCAGTTACTTGTCGAAAGACATATGCACAACTCACGATTAATATTAGAGGAAAGCTGTGACGGTCTTAATAAGGAACAACGCAGAATTGTTGAAGGCATTTATAATGAAATGCTACCTCTTATCGAAGCTAGTCTAAGCCCTGAACAGGTTAAACAGGTATTTGGATCTGTAGAGCAAAGTGTAAGTGCAGGTGGTGGTAATAGAACAATGCTGGGCAAAGGCATCGATGTTGCTAAAAAAGCAGATGAAGTAGTTAATAAAGTTGGTAAATGGCTACAGGATACTACGCCTGTTAAGAACATGGACCAAAAGTTTGAAGATTTAAAGGCTAAAGTTGGTGCTAAGTTTCCTGAGCTAGATAAAACTCTAACTGGATGGGGAACTTGGATGAAAGAAAATCCAGGTAAGTCAGCAGCGATTATTGGTGTGCTTACCACTCTAGCAGCTCTTGCAGGTGGCCCAGTAGGTGGCGCTATTGCAGGTGCTATTATTCGTAATTCGTCTGAACTAATCAAAGGCGAAAAACTTTCAACTACCATTGGCAAAGGTATTAAAACAGCAGCCTATGGTTTTATTGCTGGTAAGACCTTTGAACTTATTGGCGATGCACTCAGTGGCGGAGTTGATATTATCAAAGATAATCTATTCCCTGGTGCTAGAAGATTAAACATGACTCAAATCTTTGATGAAGTTGGGGGAGAGTTAGGATCACGTTCTGCTAACTTTGAAATTAAAGGACTAGTAGGACAACCAGCAGATATTGCAGATGCTAAAGAGTTATTCATGGATGCTACTTCTGCTTGGCAAGCAGGAGATTATGCTCAAAGCGACAAGGTATGGCAAGTTCTTCAGGGCATGATTGATGATAAATTTAATAATCCAGAGTATATTGCTCAGATTGCTGCCACAGCAGACAAGCGAGCAATGTTAAAATCTGCTGCCGAAGGTGCTAAAGAAGTGTTTAAATTCTTAGGCGCGGCTGCGCAAGGCGCAGTTGCAGCTGGTACAGGCAGCAAACAACCAAAACAAGAAAGTTATTATATTCAAACTAGACCTTTAAGTGAAGGTCAAGTATATCTAGTGTTTAATCGTGTGTTATCAGAAGCTGGCTTTATGGACAAGGTTAAAGCTGGAGCAGGCAAAGCAGTTGATTGGGCCAAGACAAAAGGTCATAACATGACCACACAGGTCACGGCAGACAAGTTAAATTCTGCTTGGCAAAAAGCAGGTGCTCCTACAGATTCAGAAGAACTAGCAAAGTTTTTACAAGATCAGGGCATTGATGCAGGTATTGTTACACAAGTTTATAGTCAAATGAAACTACCACCACCCGGTCAGGGCGGTGCCGATCAAGGTGGCCAAGGTGGCGCCAATGGTAAAAAAACAGCTACACTATATGCAGAAGTTAAATCAGAGTTAGCTAAGTTAGATAAGAAAAGTAAAAAGCGTATCATGGGCTTCTTACAAAAACAATTAGGAACTGCTTAAAATGAGATTAAATGAATTCATAACCGAAGATAAAGAACTTGCCGAAGGCCCATTGATGAATAAAATTGGTAGTGCAGTTGGCAAAGCTGTAGGAACTGCTGCCAAAGGCGTTGGCGCAGTTGCAGGTGGTATAGCTGGACTTGGTGCAGCCGCTAAAAAAGGATTTGCCGCAGGTAAAAGTACGGTAGCAGGTGCAGGAGATGACGAAGAGCCCGCACAAGGTCAAGCAGCAGGTGGTCAACAAGCAGCAGGTGGTGCCGGTGGTCAACAAGCAGCAGGTGGTCAAGGAGGCATAACTAAACGTCAAGTTGCTCAAGATATGTGGAAAAAAGGAAAGATTGGTCAAAATAATCCTTTCCTTAATGCAGCCAAGAAAGCAGGAATGCAAGATACAGATCAAGAAGAACCCGCACAAGGTCAAGCAGGAGGCCAACAACCGGCCGCTAGCGGACAACCAGCACCTGCAAAAGGAAAACCAGCAGCAGGCGGAGCAGCACAACCTGATGCATCTGGAAGAATTGAACCAACTATGGAACCCGCACAAGGTCAAGCAGCAGGTGGTCAAGGACAAGATCAAGCTCAACAAGGCACGCCTTATGCACAGGTTAAAGCTAAGATTGCTAAACTAGATAAAAAAGGTAAACAACGAATCCTTGCAGGACTACAAAAAGAATTAGGCGCACAACCAGCAGCACAAGAAAAACCAGCAGCAGGCGGAGGTGCATTTGGACAAATGGCAGCAAACTTAGCCGGCGAACCAAATCCGGCAGTAAGCACTGGAACAAGCTCAACTGGTGGAACAACATCAAAGGTTGGTGGAACAACAACCCATACAGCAAATCCAAACAATCCTAATATGCAACAACAACCAGCACCGGAACAGCCAGCTGCAACACAAGAACCCGCAGTTGAACCTACAATGCAGACAAAGAAACGTGCTCCGAGAAAATCAAGAGCTAAGGCTCCTGCTCAGCCTTCGGTGCAAGCCGCTGGCAAAGTTAACACAGGTAATCCTTTGGCAGAAGCACTTGAAAGAAAAATTGAAGAACACAAAAAGAAATTGTTCACCGAAAATGTTAAATCAGGTGCAACAAGTATTTTTAAAAAGTAATTAAAAGAATGGGAGGCCGCTTTTCTTAGTGGTCTCTAAATTATCTTTGATAATCTCGCCAATAATTTGGCGCTCTTCATAACTTAGATTCATACCTTCACTATAAGAAAGTCCTCGCATATACCAACAAGCCTTGAGGACATCCTTTTTAATCTCCCTAGCCTCTTTTTCTAATTTTGAAACAAGATGTAAGATCTCCGGCCTTGGGAGGTTTAAGACCTTACTGCGAAAAAATTTGATTGATCCATTACTAAGTTAATAGTATATTGATGATGACATTCTGTACACTCGACTTCTTGAGTCTGTAGATCAATTCTACCTTTCATTTCTGTTACATGTTTATTAATTGTATTAAACACATCAGTTGATGCATTGTTAATAAATTCTTTAATCATAACAGAATCAGTTACGGTAGCTTCTGGCGTAGTAATACTAGTGATACATCCTGCAATAACATCTACGGTTAATTCGGTTAATTTAATAAAACTTTCGCCAAATTGCTCTAATTTTTCTTCATCTGACAATGAATCGTTAGTAACAACGTTTAATACTTTTTGTTGTTCTAATGCTTTAATACTAGCCTTAGTAATTTCTTGATATGAATAAGGTCTAATAGTAATAGTTAACGGTGGAACTTCAAGTTGATCTACATATCTAAAATTATTAAGTTTATCAAGATAACTCACAAGATTAATTTCAAATGTACTTCGATTACTGCATTCAGGGCAATCCGCATCAACTTCCATCATTTCACCGTAGGTTGCTGTTCTAATAGCAATTAAAACAGCATCTAAATCTAAACTTGGCATTTTCCAAGGATCTTTAATAGCAGGCACACAGCTTTTTATTAGTTCAACGGTTGCTTGACCATTCATTAACGCATCGGGAGTTTTAAACATAAGTTCGTCCTTAGCGGTCATAGCATAGACAGCGTATTCGCCATTCTCACTCTGATCCAATACTCCCGGCGGATAATATTTGCCGTGACTTGGTAAAGTTACATATAACTTTGGTTGTCTAAAAAACGCTGCCAACGGATTTGTTGGTTTAGCAATTGATGGATTTTCTACCATTTTTTAACCCCGATAAATAAAAAGTAATCATACGTATTTATGTACGCACTTTTCTGGGATTTTGAATAATGGCAGAAGTAACCGGTGATCTAGGCGGTCAACCAATTGAATTAAACAACGCGGCTACCGAAGCCACCCTCAAGGAACTTGTCCGTGCTGTTGCTCTGTTGGCTGCTAAACAAGGCAAAGACGGCAAATCTGAAAAACAAATTGCAGAGTCGATGAAAAAATTCTACAAGCAACTTGAAGAATCATCGGACGGATTTAAAAAATTAACCAAACTGCAAAAAGAAAAGATAAAACAAGACGAAGAAGAAAACAAAGCTCAAAAAGAAAAGATAAAACAATATCAAGAAGAACTTAGAGCCCAGGAAAAATTTATTGAAGGGACAAAATTAGTTGCTTCTGGATTTACAAAAGTTGCTAGTAGTGCCAGTGCATTAGGATCATCATTCTTTGGGTTAATGAATGATCTTGCCAATATGGGAAACAACATCAATGCTGTTGGCGGCATTATTGGCAAGATTCCAATTTTTGGTGGAGTTCTTGGGTCGGCCTTTGGTGCTGTAGCAGGCGCTGCTACAAAAACTTATGAATCGTTTAACAAAGCAGCAAGTGTTGGTGCAAACTTCGGAGGAAGCATTCAAGAAATGCAACGTCAAGTTTCGGCAACAGGGCTAACACTTGACCAGTACACAAGCATTATTAAAAATAACAGCGAGAACTTAGCATTATTTGGCGGTAGTGTAACTCAAGGTGCAAAACGTTTAAGTGAAATGTCTCAGAAGATTAGAAATAGTCAACTTGGAGACGAACTTGCAAGATTGGGTTATTCAACTGAAGATATTAATAATGGCATTGCTAGATATTCAGCAATAGTCACAAAGAGCGCCGGCGGAGTAAGAGTTTCAAACGAAGAGTTAGTTAAAGATACGGGTGACTATCTAAGAAATTTAGATGCTGTTTCAAAACTTACTGGTAAGAATAAAGAAATACTTCAAAGAGAACAAGAAGCAAGACAAGCCGATGCGCAGTTTAGAATATTACAGGCTAAAGTTGGAAAAGAAGGTGCTAAAAATTTAAACATGCTAATGGATAGCATGAGTGAATCTGAAAAACAAGCAGCACAAACTATTTTAGCCACAGGATCATTAAACAGCGAAGCAGCTCAGCAATTAATGATTACAAATCCGCAGGCCGCAAAAGCATTGCTACAGGCTTCTCGTGATATTAGACAATCAGGAACAATGACTAGAGAAGGAGCATTTAAGATTGACGAAGCATTCAATGCTGGTGCTATTGCTAGTCAAAAAAATGCTGCTCAAGTAACGTTGGCCACGTATGATGCTGAAAAATGGGGCAAGGGTATTGTTTCTAATTTAGATCGAGCCAACAGGGCAGAAAAAGATAACGGAAGTCTAAGAGCACAAGCGGCACAACAAGAATTAGACAGACAAAAACAATTAACAGAAGGCGCCAAAGGTCTTGATCCTGCTAAAATGAAAAGTAACATGGAAAAGTTAGCTGACCTTTCAAATAAATTTATGGCAGCATTGGCTAATAGTCCGTTGTTAGATAAAATGTTGCAGTCATTTACAGCGGCCATAGAAGAACTAACTCCTATATTAATTGAAGGATTGACTTGGGTGGCAGACCATGCAAAAGAAGTAGCTATAGGAATGGGAATACTAGGTGGACTTATAGTAGTTTCAAGCGCCATTACTGCTGCTGCAAATTTAGTTCAAGCAGTTAATGTTTTAGGTTTAACAGCACTGGCATCAGCAGTATGGGCAACCGTAGCTCCTGTACTAGCGGCCGCAGCGCCATTTATTGCAGTAGCGGCAGCGGTTGCAGGTGTTGTTTATCTCTTTAAGAAATTATATGATAGTGGTTGGACATTTGGAACAATTATTGATGCTTTAAAAGATAATTTCCAACGTTTATGGATGACTTTGCAAGATTGGATGGATTCTTTATTAGAGAAAATACCAAATGCAATTGGTGGTATTAGTAAAGCAGAAGCTGATAGACGTAGAGCCTTAAGGGATGACCAACGTAAAGAACTTGACGCTAAAGAAAAAGATAGAGACGATAAGAGAAAACAAAAAGCAATAGAACGTGGAACTTACGAGGAAGATAAGAAAGCTACTCAAGAACATACTAAAACAACACAAGCTGCTACCGCTGCGGCTCAAGAGGCAACTAAAACAACAGAAGCTCAAGTAGAAGCACAGAAGAAAATTAATTACACAAGTCCTGAAGAAACATTTAAAGCCTTTAAAGAAAGAAAAACTATGGGAGGAGGAGCTCCTTCACCTGCCACACCTGCTACTGCACCCGCTGCACCAACAGGAGGACCGGCCCCAGGAGCTGCTGGACCGTTAAATCAAGATCAACAGAAAAACATGGCTCTAGTTGAAGCAGCTCTTAAAAAACAAGGAATTACTGATCCTGCTTATGTTGCTGCTGTCAAAGGCAACATAATGAAAGAAACTGGCGGTAAGAGTATTTCTGAAAATATGAATTATGCTAATACATCTAACGATCGTATTAGAAAAATATTTGGTAGTAGGGCTGCTGGAAAATCCGATGCAGAACTAAATGCTATCAAAGGCGACCAGCAAAAAATGGGCGAAATGATGTATGGTTCCGGCACAGCAATGGGTCGTCAAATGGGGAATACGGAACCCGGAGATGGATGGAAATATAGAGGCAGAGGTTTTATTCAGTTAACTGGTAAAAATAATTATGCCGCTGCATCAAAAGCCATCTACGGTGATGATAGATTAGTTAAAAATCCAGATTTAGTTAACGATCCACAGGTTGCTGCGGAAGTTAGTGCTTGGTATATGAAAAAAGGTCAAGCCGGAATGGCTAGCAAACTTGGTATGGGCACTTCTGGATTATCTCAAGAACAAGCAAACTTGTTAGCAACAAGCCAAATTGCCGGTGGAGACATAAGACGAAAAGGCGCAATTGGAGAAGAAATTTTAGGAAAAGTAAATTCTTATTCTGGACAATTTGCCAAAGGTGGCAGCGTAACTCCATCGACCTCAACAGCTCAAACTAGTGTATCACAACAACCAGCAGCGCCAGCACCAGCGGCAGCAACTGCTCAACCAAGAACTGGTGCAACAACACCTACACCCGCTAAGGCAACTCAAGAAACAGCTGAATCGCAGTTATCGCTATTAAATACTAAGATGGATCTATTAGTTATGATAAATCGAAAATTATTAGAAGTTAACGACAAGCAGCTTACTACACAAAAGTCTATGACGGGCAATGTATATTCTGCTTAAGGATCATTAATTAAATGAGTTGGAAAAAATATTTTACTCCTGTCAACATCGATAACCAACAAGGAACAATGAGTCCTATTGGCAGTAGAGGGCGACCAGGACCTGCAAGAACTAATTATTCATCATTCTTGCCTGACGTATATGCAGGTAATCCAAATCGTGTCGAACGATATATGCAATATGACACTATGGATATGGACAGCGAAGTTAACGCAGCTCTAGATATCTTAGCTGAATTTTGTACACAAAAAGATAGAGAAAATGGAACAGCGTTTCAACTATCATTTAAAGGCAAACCAACCGGAACCGAAGTTAAGTTAATTAAAGAAAGCCTACAGAAGTGGGCAAAACAAAATCAATTTGACACAAGAATTTTTCGTATAGTTCGAAATTCTTTCAAATACGGAGATTGTTTCTTTGTTAGAGATCCAGAAACTAAAAAATGGTTGTATGTTGATCCTGCTAAGGTTACAAAAATTATCGTTAACGAAAGCGAAGGAAAAATTCCCGAGCAATATGTTTTAAAAGATATTAATTTTAACTTTGCAAATCTAATTGCAACAACTCCTCATGCTACATCAAATACACAACCTAGTGGTACTGGTAGTTATACCGTATCGGGCGGTGGATTTGGTAGAGGATTTGTTGGGGATGCAGCAAGACCTCCTGGCACTAGATTTCACAATCAAGTAAACGAAATAACGGTTGATGCAAAAAATGTTGTGCATATTAGTTTAAGCGAAGGATTAGACAACAATTATCCTTTTGGCAATTCAATTTTAGAATCTGTATTCAAAGTCTACAAGCAAAAAGAATTGCTTGAAGATGCTATTATTATCTATCGTATACAACGTGCTCCAGAAAGACGTATTTTCTATGTAGACGTTGGAAATATGCCAGCACACATGGCTATGAGCTTTGTTGAACGTGTTAAAAACGAAATCCAACAAAGACGTATTCCTAGCGCCAGCGGTGGTGGCAATAATTTAGTTGACGCTAGTTATAATCCACTAAGTGTAAACGAAGATTACTTCTTCCCACAAACTGCTGAAGGTCGTGGTTCTAAAGTTGAAACACTACCGGGTGGTACTAATCTAGGTGAAATTACAGATTTACGATTCTTTACAAACAAACTTTTCCGTGCTTTAAGAATACCAGCAGCATACTTGCCAACAGGTATTGAAGAAGCAAGTAATACTATTGCCGACGGAAAAGTTGGAACGGCATATATTCAAGAATTACGATTTAATGAATATTGCAAACGTTTACAATCAATGATAGCGCAAACATTTGATGTTGAATTTAAACTTTGGATGGCTGCGCAGGGCGTAAACATTGACAATAGTTTATTTGAATTAAAATTTAATACTCCACAAAACTTTGCTGCTTATCGTCAATCAGAACTTGACACAGCAAGAGCAGCAACATATTCACAAGTTTCACAAATTCCTCATCTAAGCAAACGTTTTGCACTAAAACGCTTCTTAGGATTAACTGAAGAAGAAATTAAAGAAAATGAATCATTATGGCGCGAAGAAAATGGTTCTAACCTAACACCTACGGATGATGCTGCTGGAGACTTAAGATCGGCTGGCGTAACACCGGGAGGTATGGCGGCAGAAGCGGGTGGACAAGACGCAGAAGCACCCGACGATTTAGCAGCACAAGCAGCTGAACCAGGGGCTGAACCTGAAGCTGCTCCAGCAGCCTAACTTAGGTAAATATTATTATGCTTCTACGTGAATTTTTCTATTTTAACGACAATACAAACGACTTTGGAAACGATCAAAGATATGACGCTTCCAGAGATAGTTCTGTCTTAAAAAAATCAGATACTCGTAAAATTCGATTAACTTTACGACAAATCAACCAACTGCGCCAACAAAGCGAAGCTCATGAAATGGAAGAACAATCAGAGCGTTCGTTTATACAACAGATGTACGGTACTCCAGTTGAAGCACAGCAACCCGCGGAATGAACCAGCTTTCGTACTTGGTAATGGGCGTAGCAGACTAAGATTAAATCATGCTGCCCTGCCAGAATACGGCACTACATTTGGTTGTAACGCACTTTACAGAGAATTTGAACCCGATTTTTTAATTGCAGTTGACGTAAAAATGGTCAACGAAATTATAGCCAGCGGGTATCACAGAACACATTCTGTATGGACAAATCCAAACAAAGGAGTTAATACTAAGTCCGGAGTTAACTTTTTCCATCCGCATAGGGGATGGAGTAGCGGTCCAACAGCTCTTTATTTTGCTTGCGATTGCGGCCACAAAGACATATATATTTTTGGATTTGATTATGAAGGCATAGAAGGTAAATTTAACAATGTTTATGCCGATACATATAACTATAAAAAGAGTTTTGAACCGCCCACTTACCACGGTAATTGGCTAAGTCAAACAGAAAAAACGATTAGAGATTGGAGAGGTAATCAGTTTTACAGAGTAGTAGAATCGGGATCATTTATTCCAGAAAAACTTGGCCCTACATTACCAAATTTAAAACATATAAGTTTTGAAGAATTTGAAAAAAAGTTCCCCGGAACTATATATTCTGACCAAACGAATCAAAAAAACGTCATTTAACCCCTTTTTTTAATCTACGCAGTAAATAAAAACACAGCCTAACCATACCTTGAAGGAGAATTTAACATGGCAGATAAGAATTTATTAAGCCAAATGCTAGAGCATTTGGTTAACGACGATCAAGCAAAAGCTGATGAGCTTTTCCACGAATACGTAGTACAAGCATCACGCGAAATCTACGAAAATTTAATTGAATCTGAAATCGCAGAAGAAGAAGATAAAGAAGACGAAGACATGGACGAAGCTGCACAAGATGATGATGCAGAAGAAGACAAAGTTGACGAAGCTTCCGAAGAAGATAGCGACGAAGATGATCTAGATGAAAACTTCGAAGATGTTGCTTTTGAAGGTGGCGACGAGCCTGAAATGGGCGGTGATCCAACAGACGACCTAGAAGGTGACCTAGAAATGGGTGACGAAGAAGGCGGCGAGCAATCTGAAGAAGAAATTATGCAAGATTTAGAGTCTATTGTTGACGAACTACAAGCTAAATTTGCGCAGCTAAAAGGCGAAGAAGAAGCCCAAGGCGAGTTTGGTGACGAAGAAGGCAGTGACGATATGCCTGAAGAAGAAGGTTTTGATTTAGAAACCGTTCGTGAATATGTAGAAAAAGTTCCAGCAGGTCACGGTGCTGAAAAGAAAGGTGCTGCTGAAAAATCTGACAACACAAAGTCTACAATCGACAACATGAAGAATGATATGGGCGGTACAACTGCTAACATCCTTTCTTCTAAAGAAGATGCAGCTACTTACGCTAACCAAGGCGCATTAAAAGGCAATGGTCTTGAAAAAGGTAAGGTAAGCGACAATCCAGATGCTAAAGGCAACGTGAATGTACCAGGCGGTAACGCTGGTAAAACTGGTTTCAAATCAAAAGAACCAGGTCATGGTGCTGAGAAAAAAGGTTCCGGCGAAAGCGCCGATAACAAGCAAAGCCTTTTCCGTGGTCGTAGATAATTGAGGACAAATAGGTGAAAACTACCTTAGCAGAACATCTGAGTTTTGACCAGGCTAAGATTGTCTTAGAGAGCGAAGGTGAGGGCGACAAAAAGTCGCTCTTCCTAAACGGGATTTGCATCCAGGGCGATATCCGAAATGCAAATCAGCGTGTTTATTCTTCTCAAGAAATTGGCAGGGCTGTCAAGACGCTCAACGAACAAATCTCTGGCGGATACTCCGTGCTAGGGGAAGTTGATCATCCTCAGGATTTACGTATCAACCTCGACCGTGTATCACACATGATTACTAAAATGTGGATGGACGGCCCTAACGGCTACGGAAAACTAAAAATTCTTCCTACTCCAATGGGTCAATTAGTTAAGACTATGTTGGAGTCGGGAGTTAAACTTGGAGTTTCAAGTCGTGGATCTGGAGAAGTTGATAACAGCGGAAACGTTCAAGGATTTGAAATTATTACGGTTGATGTAGTAGCACAACCAAGCGCACCAGGCGCTTATCCAACACCAGTTTATGAACACTTGATGAACAATACAGGTGGATATCAGGCTTATAGAATAGCACAAGAAGTTAAAGGCGACCCAAAGGCACAGAAATACTTAGCAGAGAGCCTAAAGCGAATAATCGCAAGGCTCAAATAACCAGTAGGAGAATCACATGCTAGATATCGTAAAACAATTGTTTGAGAACAATGTGATTTCCGAAGAAATTAAATCGGAAATTGAAGCTGCTTGGGATAGCAGAATTCAAGAAAACCGTGAACAAGTCACTGCTGCACTACGTGAAGAGTTTGCTCAAAAATATGAGCATGACAAGTCCGCAATGGTTGAAGCCGTTGAATCGATGTTAGTTGATCGTTTACAAGCTGAGTTATCAGAACTTGCAGAAGATCGTCAAGGATTGATTGAAGCTAAAGCCAAGTACGTTAAGAAAATGACTACTGATGCGAAAGCATTTGAGTCATTTATTTTTAACAATCTACAAAAGGAAGTGTCAGAACTACACGCAGATCGCAAGTCAGTTGCAGAAAATGTCTCTAAATTAGAATCATTTATCGTTGATGCTCTAGCAAAGGAAATTGCAGAATTCCATCAAGATAAGAAAGATCTTGCAGAAACTAAAGTTAAACTAGTCCGCGAAAGCAAGGCTAAGTTTGAACAAGTTCGCAAGGAATTTATTGCACGTTCAGCTAAAATCATTGAAGAAACCGTAAGCAAAGGCCTACGTTCTGAAATGACTCAGTTACGTGAAGACATCGAAGCAGCCCGCAAGAATGACTTTGGTCGCAGAATTTTTGAAAGTTTTGCTAGCGAATTTGCAACGAGCTATCTCAATGAGAAATCAGAGACAGCTAAACTTCTAAAAGTTGTTGAACAAAAAACTAAAGAAGTTGAAGAAGCAGCTAAAGTTGTTGCAGAATCACAAAAACTAGTAGAGAGCAAAGAAGCACAAATTGCTAAAATCGTTAATGAAGCTAAACGCAAGGACGTTATGAGCGAATTGCTTGGCCCATTATCAGGTGATAAGCGAGAAGTTATGCGCGAACTACTAGAATCAGTTCAAACTGAGAAATTACATGGAGCTTTCGACAAGTATCTACCAGCCGTTATGGATGGTGGAGCACCGGCGAAGAAAGCACTCACAGAGGCTAAAGAAGTTACAGGCAATAAAGAAAAGGCACAATCAATCAGCGGAAGCGAAGAGAAAACCGCTGAAATATTTGACATCCGCAGGCTTGCGGGACTAAAAGTTTAAGGAGAACTATATGTCACAACTACTCGAGTCACGCTGGTCGGAAACCAAAGAGGCACTATTAGAAGGCCTACAAGGTAACAAGCGTACCGTTATGGCAACTACTCTAGAAAATACTCGCAAGTATCTAGCAGAAAGTGCTACAGCTGGTGCTACTTCCGCCGGTAACGTTGCAACACTAAATCGCGTCATTCTTCCAGTAATCAGACGTGTTATGCCAACCGTTATTGCTAACGAGTTGGTAGGCGTACAGCCTATGACTGGACCAGTTGGTCAGATCCACACATTGCGTGTTCGCTATGCAGATAGCTTTAACAGCACAAGTGGTACTGATATTACAGCCGGTGACGAAGCACTAAGCCCATTCAAGATTGCTGAAGGCTATTCTGGTGCAGCTAACGACAAGGCAGCTTCTACAGCAGCTCTTGAAGGCGTAGCTGGTAACAGACTAAGCATTCAAATCTTGAAACAAACCGTTGAAGCTAAAACTCGTAAGTTATCAGCTCGCTGGACTTTCGAAGCTGCACAAGATGCACAAGCTCAACAAGGTATTGATATCGAAGCAGAAATCATGGCCGCATTGGCACAAGAAATTACTGCTGAGATTGATCAAGAAGTTATTGGTAGCTTAAACAGCCTAGCTGGTACCGTATTAACATACGATCAAAACAGCGTTTCTGGTACTGCTACATTCGTTGGTGACGAACACGCTGCTCTAGCTGTTCAAATCAACCGTGCTTCTAACCTAATCGCTCAGCGTACACGTCGTGGTGCTGGTAACTATGCAGTTGTTAGCCCAACAACATTGACACTTCTACAAAGTGCTACAACTTCTGCTTTCGCAAGAACAACAGAAGGTACATTCGAAGCACCTACAAACACTAAGTTTGTTGGTACATTGAACGGCGCAATGAGAGTGTTTGTTAACACATACGCTACAAGCGATGACGTTCTAATTGGTTACAAAGGTTCTAGCGAATCTGATGCTCCAGCATTCTACTGCCCATACATTCCATTGATGAGCAGCGGTGTTGTATTGGATCCATCAACATTTGAACCAGTAGTTAGCTTCATGACACGTTATGGTTATGTAGAACTAACTAACACAGCTTCTTCTCTAGGTAATGCAGCTGACTACCTAGCTAAAGTTGCTGTTACAACAGCTAACTTGAAGTTTGCTTAATTAGTAAATTTCATAAGCGAAATTCAAAAAGCCCCGCAAGGGGCTTTTTGTTTGACTTAAATATTGGTATGCGAATTGAAGGAGAAAAAGATTTTTCTTTACTACGCAAGCATATTCAAGCATGGCGTAGTCGTTTTCCTATGTTTACTCATGATGTTAATCGAATCGAACAAATTATAGAAAATCACATACAAAATTTTGCAATTGCTGGAGTACACTATAGACAAACGCATCAAAGACAATATTTAGAAAGAGCGCAAGCAGAAATAGACGAAATTAACAGAGTAATCGAATTAGTAGAAAAATTAGAGCTAATGGCATTACTTGGTCGCTGATAAATAAAGTATCGTAATGATTTATGCGGTACCCACCGCGTAGACCCAGAACGTCATTCAAAGGAGAAAACAAATGGGACGTCCATTAAGAAAAGATGTCAGAGGTACTGACGTAATTAACACACCAGTTAGCGATACTGGTATTACCGTAAAATTTCATGACGGTAGCTCATTAAGAACAGACGGAATCATCATTAAACAACGTGGTGCAAAAACTTTTGTTGTTGCTAGAAGAGGTTCCCCAACAACTATCTATACTTGTGTTTTAACAAACGGAACACCAAGTGCAGGCGGTGAAATGCAAATCACTGGTTCAACATCTGGAATGTTAGATGCTAACCTAGTAAATTGCGCAAAAATTACTAAGCGTATTTTTACAGACTTTAGCGGCAATCGTTATACATGGTACTTAGAGTCTGATTCATCTGCAGATTATATTGTTCTAACAGCAGTTTAATTTTTAGGAAGTATTCATGGGTCAATATATCCAAGTCAACGGTGACTATAATATAAAAACCAAAACTGGTGGGAAGGTAACTTTAAATACCGGACCGGGTGTGGGAGAAGTTAGGGTCACTGGAAACCTAGTAGTAGACGGAGATACATTAACCGTATCTGCAGAAAACTTGCAGGTTCAGGATAATTTGATCACATTAAACTATGGTGAAACTGGCGCAGGGGTGACCCTGCGCTATTCAGGCATGGAAGTTGATAGAGGTACAGAAAACAAAACTGCTATTATCTATGACGAAAATGATGATACCTGGAACATTGGTAACGGAACACCCGAAAGTGGATATGATTACAATGATAGCAGGTTAAGACTTAAAGAAGTTTTAACTAACGCTGACACTGATGATGGCGATTTAACATTAATTGGATTTGGAACAGGAGTTGTTAAAGTATTAGGTACTGACAACTATCGTTTACAAGTTACCGATCCAGATGACATTCCAAATAAAGATTATGTTGATTATGCAATTTTGAATAATCCAACATATCAATTAAGAAGAGATGATACTCGTGTTGTAGCATTTGATGCTAATGATCCGTTGATACCTTCTTTATCATTATCAAATTCTATCGGACCTTATATTTCACAGCCGAGCGAAAGTTTAGTTTCTATTTTAGTAGACGATTTTGAAGTTGCAGCATTTTCTAGATCACAAATTCGCTTTGCGGGTTTAAATTTCTTTACTGAAGACGCCGCCCCGGGAGCACCATTTGGTACAGCAGATGCCGCTGTTATTCAAACTACAAGTTCAAGTGGTAATATTAAATTAGAAACAAACAGCACAGGTAAAGTTGAAATTACCTATGCGTTGCAATTAGACGACAACGGAGTAACACCAGCTTCGGTTGATAATGCTACATTGCTATACGGCGGAACAATTGGAACAGGTAAAACAGGTTTATATTTTGTTAATACATCTACCACAGACGAATTAATAAGTAAAAGAAAAGCCTTTTTATACAGCGTAATATTTTAAGAGATAGAAAAACATGATATATAGCACCAGACTAACAACAACTAGCGATACACTAGTATACACCAGTAGTACAACTGGGGCTCCAATTGCAGGTCCTGTATTAGGACAAGAAAATGCAGTTACATCGATTATCATCTGCAACACAGGGACTCCAAATTTAACAGACGAAACCGTCAATAGTTCTACAATAACAATTAATTTATGTGCAGGTGGCGGTAGTGCTTCTGATACTAATACAATTGTTAAAAATTTAATTATACCTGCAGGAGAAACCGTATTTTTCAGCGATGAAAAAATTGTTCTAGATGCAGGAGATACAATTAGAATGACTGCAAGCGCAGCAAATCTATTAAGTATAACCGTGAGCACATTGGCAGTATGAGATTTCTTAAACAAAAAACTATTAGCAAATATAGTCCTAGTGATAACACTTTGTTTACTAATCACTATGGTCGTGCAGTTATGGATCTAACCGGTGGTCTTAGACTTCCTAAAGGAACAGAAGCTCAAAGACCGCAAACATCTAGTGTAAGAAATCCGGAAGGAGCTGACGGATTTATTAGATATAACACAGACACAAATTCTATAGAAGCATTAATTAGCGGCGTTTGGGAAGTAGTTAGAGCGCCGGGCGCAACATCAATATACAAACAAACGTTAGGACCAGGCGACGATATTGAAACAACATTTGGCCCGCTGTATTCTATTCCTGCAGCCGATGATAATATTATTGTCCTAGTTGAAAACGTAATTCAAATTTCGGTAACAAACTACAATATATCCTATAATCACTTGGGTTCAGGAGATGCTTATATTGTGTTTACTAGTGCAGTACCATTAGATAAGTCAATAACCATATATTTCGGTTTCGCAAACTAATATTAAAACGGTTAAATATACGTATCAATGGAGCGGAGATACGTAAATGGCTTTTGTTTTAGCAGATAGAGTTAAAGTTCGTTCACATAGCACAGGAACGGGTGATTTCATCTTGACCACAACTTATCCTGGTTTTCAGAGTTTTAATGATGCTATCGGTGACGGAAACGAAACTTATTATCTTATTATAGATAATGCAGGTAATTGGGAAGTAGGTCGCGGTACTTATTTTACAATCACTTCTAGTCTAACACGAGATACGATTGTATCTTCATCTAACAATAATTCTTTAGTTAATTTTCCAGTAGGCGGCAAAAATGTTTCAGTGACATTTCCGTCAAGCCTTGCAGAAAGTTATCTTGTCGGTGGCGGGGGCAGCACCACTGACAGCTTCAAATACATAGCAGTATCAGGACAATCCACCGTTTCTGCTGACAGCTCAACCGATACATTAACTTTAATAGCCGGAACCGGAGTTAGTATAACAACTAATGCTGTTTCAGACTCTATTACAATTTCTAGCTCAGGACAAAGTGTAGAGCTTGCAAACAACGGACATACGTTTGCATTAGATACCTCTGGAAGATTAAATTTAGATTCCTCAATTAGTATCTCTAGCGAATATCAAACGGTAAATTCTGGAATTGAAACTAGTATATACAGCAGCAATGGAAGATACATTCGAGCAGTTAAATTAGTAGTATTTGTTGAATCTTTTAGTCCATATGCCTCGCAAGCAAATGATTTATTGGCTATCTACGATCAGTTAAGTGGTAATGTTTATGTAACGGCTTATGGATTAATTTATACTGGAGCAACCCCGTTGGCAACATTTGATGGAAATTATGTTGCTGGAAGTATAGAAATTACAATAACATCAACGGTTAATGCTAATGTTCGAGTTAATGTATTAGAAATGTTTGGAACTGATTAATTATGTCAGATATTATTTCAGATGGTGGATTTAGCGAAGGGTTTGGTGGCGATGAATATAATCCTGCCTCTGCCCTAGGGCGAATTAGTGGAAAATTATTAAAAGAAAATCTTTTAAGAAACGGTGTAGATCTTACATTTAGAAATACATCAACCGATCCTGATCTTTTATATATTGATGTTAATAACAATAGGATTGGTATTAACAAAGAAAATCCAAATTTTGCACTTGAAGTTATTGGAAAAACTAAAGTTTCAGATAATTTTATAGCCAGCGGAACCACAGCTACATTTGATAATATTGTTTTTAATTCTACAGGCTCAATAACTTCTACCGTGGGTCCTATTATTATTGAACCTCAAGGTAGTAATCCGTATGTTGAATATGGAAAAGTTACAAATCCTAAATTAGAATTAAAAGACAATTACATTAATGTTACAACTACAAATACAAGTTTAATATTAGATCCTCACGGAACAGGAATAGTTGATTTTCAGTCAAGTGTTAATATTAATAATAATTTGTCTGTAGGAGGAAATATCAGTGCCGCAGGTAATTTACAATTTAACGGTACACTAACCATTGGCGATAACGCTGTTGATACCGTTGTTGTATCTCCGGACTTTACACAAAGTATTATTCCTGGAGATAACAACCTGTACGATCTTGGAAAACCAAACAAACGCTGGGCAGAATTTTGGTTTTATGACGATCCGGGCGTTACAAGCATTAATACAACAAATTTAATTATTAGTGGGCAAACACTAATAACAGGACATACAATATCAACAATTCAAAGCAACGACGATCTTGTACTTGACTCAGCATCTGGGAATATAACATTAGAAAAGATTAATATAAACGCTGGTGTTATAACAAACTTAGAAAATACCCCAATTACTATTACACAAACTGCCGCTGGATGGACAAAATTTAATACAGATACTGGTGTAGTTGTTCCTGTAGGTAATAATTCTCAGCGTCCATACATTGAAGAAGGTGACACTCGCTGGAATACCGAAAAAGGTTATTTAGAGTGTTTTGATGGTAATGTTTATACCGTAGCCACTGGTGGTGGCGTTGTAGTTACATTACCTATCATGGAAGAGCTTACTAATCTTTGGGCCCTTGTAGTGGGTTAATTTTCCTATACGACTAAATACTACTAATTGCAAGAGAAGACCAATTTTCTTGTAAAATTAACCTGTGGTAAACCCGCATAGAGCGAACAGCTGAAAAAGTGGTTATCCGTGAAACACGGTGTCTAGGGGAGAGCGTATGGCGATTGGTCGTATTTCCGGGCCGCTCTTAAAAGCCAATCTCATTAGAGATGGTGTGAATTTGGCTTTTGAGACCGACCTTCTGTATCTTGATGTAGTCAACTCCAAGATTGGCATAAACTCTGCTGATCCACAATTCGCCCTAGACGTAGTAGGTACAACCAGAACAACAGATTTAGAAGTTACTAATCAATTTGATATTGGTAACTTTACCATTTCTGGTAACACAATCAACAGCACACTTCCAACTATTAGCTTTACCGCATCAGGCGGTGAGGCAACAGCATACCATTCTAGACTAATTGTTAATGATCTAGAACTTAATAATAACACTATTTCAACAACCGTTTCTAATTCAAATTTAGAATTACGCCCTAACGGAACAGGAATAGTTGACATTCAAAGTTCTGCAAACATTACAGGAAATGTTACAATTGGCGGAAACATAAATGCTACAGGAAATGTTACAATTGGCGGCAATTTAGTAATCGGTGATAGTTTATTCGATACCGTTACAATTAACGCTAGTATTAAAAGCGACCTAGTACCAGAAACAGATAATACTTATGATATCGGTTCATCAGGAAATAGATGGAAAGATATCTATGCTAATAATTTTTATGCTAATACTTTAAATTTAAACACTTTTGATGTTGGAAGCATAACAATATTTGATAATACAATCACCACAACATCAGGGCAAGATTTAATTTTAGATCCAAACGGCTCTGGTGCGTTAAGAGTTGGTAATTTTTCTATTAGAGATAATGTAATTACAAATACGGTTTCAAATTCTGTTACTGAATTTGTACAATCTGGTGCAGGGTATTTTAAAATCACAGGAACAAATGCGTTTGTTCCACCTAAAGGAACTTCTGGACAAAGACCAGTAGCACCTTATCTAGAAGTTGGTATGACTCGTTATAATACTGACTCCAAGGCTTTAGAAATTTGGGACGGATTAGTTTGGGCCAGTCCGGCAGGTACCATTGGTGCTGTTTCTGAAGGTACAGCAAACGACATTGCAATCAAATATGCATTGACATTAGGATAAGAATAAAATGCCAACCACGTTTAAACATGCAGTTAACACAGGAATAGGAACATCACCAGTTGACGTATTACAAACCCCTATCGGTTATAGAATTACCGTGATCGGATGTAATCTAGCAAACACAACTGACTACGATGTTTGCGTTGTTGACGTTTATGTAGTTAGTGAGGATAGTGTTGAAGCAGTCTATATCAAAGGACTACCAATACCTCCAAACTCATCGGTAAAGTTAATTACTAACGGAGAAAAATTAATATTACCAGAAACAGCAGGATTAAGAATTGTCAGCGATACCGAAACAAGCGTTGACGCAGTAGTAAGTTACGTTGAGATATCATAAGGAGTAGAAGATGGCAGGCGGAAATAATTATTATTTAGGCGATGATCCGGTATCACGCCTAGGCGACACTCCTAGATTTTTCTACGGACTAAGAAAAAATGAAAATGGAAGTTTATTTTTAGCTAGGGTTGACCAAGTTAAAGATAAAGGAATTATTACAATTAATAATCCAGGTTTAGAAGAAAATAATTACACAGATTTTGAAACTGGTGTAGATTTTTTTGAAGGCATAGATGTTAACCATAACCCTGTTTACGAAAATTTAAACTATACTCAGTATAGATGGGACGATCGTCCAATGTTCTATTATATTAATGAAGAAGGTGAATTAGTTGTTCGTGTTAATGAAGGTTATGTCTATGATAACGGATCATCAGAGGAATAATAATAAATGGCAGATTTTAAATTAAGTAGATTTAGATATACTTGGCAGGGCGAATGGGCTCCTGCAACAAGATATAATCCTGATGACATTGTAAGTTACGGTGGAAAATCTTTCACCTGTTTAACAACACACGTTTCAAATTTTGATTTTTATGCTGACTTAGAATTTTATAATAATGATATTCCTCCATTATTAGTTCCAAGATGGGAATTGGTAGCAGACGGTGTCAGCTGGTTAGGAGACTGGGAAACCGATACATATTATAAAGTTGGTGACCTTGTTAAGTTTGGCGGAACAACTTATCTATGCGTAGAAGGTCATACTTCTTCTGCCCCAGATCCTGAAAATCCAACTTCTGCAACTTTAGATTCATATTTTTCAGCAGATGCTGATAAATGGACAATTCAAATCACTTCAAAAAATTGGGCAGAAGATTGGGCACCATCAACATATTATAAATTAAACGATGTAGTTCGTTATGGTGGTATTGCTTATCGTTGTAATTCCTCACACCTGTCAGCCGGATCATTTGAATCTGGTTTAGAAAATAGTCAAAGTTTTTGGGACGTAGTTAATGATTCTCTAGATTGGCAAGGAACTTGGACTATTAACACACGATATAAAGTAAATGATGTTGTCAAATATGGTGGTGTTACTTACAAATGTACCGTTGGTCATAAAGCAGCAGGTTCTGATACACTAGGGTTAAATGCTGATTACGGTAAATGGAGTATTTTACATAACGGATACGAATATGTCGGTACATGGGAAGATAGCGTTACCTATAAACTTAATGATGTAGTAAAATACGGTTCTTATCTGTACTATTGCACAACATTTCATTTATCTGCTACAAATTTTGATATTAGTAATTGGTCTATATTTTGCCCTGGAGCAGAATACGATGTAAATTGGTCATCAACAACAAATTATCAACAAGGCGATATTGTTAGATACGGTGGAAACTTATATGTTGCATTGAGCAGTAGCGTAGTCGGACAAAACCCATCAACACAGACAACAGCATGGCAATTATTATTTCAAAGCACAAGAATTGCCGGAACATGGGATGCATTTATTCAATATAAAATTGGAGATGTTGTTCGAAGAGGCGGAAATTTATATCTAGCATTTTCAGATAGCATTGGCCAAGATCCTGATATTCTTAATGACGGAAGCTCAACAAATTCTGCATATTGGGATTTAGTTATTCCCGGCTCTCGTTGGGTTGGTGTATGGACTCCGAACATTTTTTATCGTGCAGGTGATACGGTAGTTTGGGTTTCTAGCTCTTACAGATGCTTAGACAATCACGAATCCGATCAAACAAACAGACCGGACGACGATGCTGAGGATGGAAGTACCTTACACGGCCGTTATTGGGAAAAAATTACCGACGGAAATAAAAACAATCGATTAAAAAATCTAGGCGACATAAGAATGTTTGGCCCAACAGAAGATGGCAGTACCGTTGGATACACTAGATTGCCAGTTGGCGAACAGGGACAAGTTTTACAAGTTGAGAACGGCCTTCCAACTTGGAAAAATATGTTCGAATCAAACAAGGTTTATTATGTTGCACCTCACGGATCTGATGATGCAAGTTCTGGTACATCTCCACAAAAACCTTGGAAAACACTTAGATATGCAACAGAAAATGTTACAGGCTATGCAACAATTTTTGCAAGAACAGGCGTATTTGAAGAAATTTTACCTATTAGAATTCCTGCATTTGTAGCCATTGTCGGTGACGAACTTCGTGGAACTATTATTAAGCCTGCTGAAAATATATTCAGCAATGATTATATTAGTAGAATTTTAGATGCTGTTGATTACATAGGAATTATTGCATCATTGATAGTAAAAGAAGATGTAATAGGAGATACTGACGAAGAAAGTCCAGCATTCGGTACTAGAGTATATGGCCATCTTCCACAAGACTTCAGTGGTTCACCTGGCGGTGACGACGAAGTGTTAGCAATTACCTCTTTAGTAACTCAATTTAAAAATAGAGTTGAAAGTTATAACCCAGTAACTTTTTCTGGAACAAACACATTAACAGCAATTTCTGCAAGATTAAATGCATATAATCAGCTAGTTAATAATAAAGAGTTTATTATTAGTGAAACAACATCATACATTGAAGCAAATTTTGTTGATTCTACTCTAGCAGAACTTCCTGCTAGATGGACGCAAGATGTTACTAGGATTGTTGAAGCATTGATTCACGATATAGGATATCCTGGAAATTTCTATACCATTAATGCTGCAAACTTTTTTATCAACGGCAACAATGCAGAAATGAACAAAACTTCAAACATGTTCTTGTTACAAGACGGAACCGGTTTAAGAAATGCAACATTAATTGGGCTCGAAGGAACACTCGGTGAAATTAATGAATACGGAACAAGAAGACCGTCTGCGGGGGCTTATGCTTCTCTAGATCCGGGATGGGGACCAACTGATACTAGTGTATGGGTAGGAACTAAGTCACCGTTCGTAGTTAACTGCACTACGTTTGGTACAGGCTGTGTTGGATTTAAGATTGATGGAGACCTTCATGCCGGTGGCAATCAAACAATGGTTGCTAACGACTTCACACAAATTTTAAGTGACGGTATTGGTGTATGGGCCAACGGTGAAGGCCGAACAGAATGTGTTTCGATCTTTACATATTATTGCCACATTGGTTATCTATGTACAAACGGTGGTAAGATCCGAGGAACCAACGGAAACTGCTCTTACGGAACCTATGGTGCTGTATCTGAAAAATATAATACCACAGAAGATCCAATTACCTGCACCGTAAACAATAGATACTATGATGCAGATGTGTATCAGACTATGGTTAACGACGACCAAGGATTAATGAAGGTCTTTTATTCTCATGCCGGTAACGGTTATTCTAGTGCTTCATACTCTATTGTTGGTTCTGGAATTAATGCACAAGTTTCAGGTAATGAAATTAGAGATGGTGGAGTTTACGAAGTAAGAATTACAAATAGAGGCGATTCGTCTGCAGAAGGAGGTTCTGGATATGTGTTTACAACCAACGCCGGCCAAGGTACAACTGATGCATATACATTTGTAATTGCAGGATCAGACGAAAACGATGCTGCAACTTATAAAACAATGAGAATTTTAATTCCATCTGGTCAAGGTGTTGGCCAATATGGATATATTGCCGATTATGATGCAACAGGAAAAGTTGTTTATGTAGCTAAAGAATCTACAAGCCCAATATCATGTTCGGCAACATCTTCATCAGGAAACTGGATTACACTTTTAGACACCACAACATTAAGTGTAAATCAACCAGTGGTATTTTCTGGAACAACTATAGGAAACATTGCTAATTATGTTGTTTATTTTGTTCATACTATTGATTCATTAAACAACAAAATTAAAGTTAGCACATCGTCAGGCGGTTCAGTATATGGTCTAATTAACGCTACAGGTTCATTCTTATTACATGCAGCAGGGTGGGAACATCTTGTTGAGGGTACTCCTATACAAACATCGTTGAACACAACAGCAAATTATGCAATTGAACCACGAATTACATTTACTAGTCCGGGATTTACGTCAGCATCAACTACATTACCAAACAGCAGACAATGGAGTAGTTTGGCATTCAATGGAACATATTGGGTAGCGGTAGCTATTGACAGCAACGTTGCTGCTTATTCAGCCGACGGGGTAACCTGGACTAACGGCACACTTCCAGTAACCGCACTATGGACAAAAATAAAATATACTGGAGGAGTATTATTAGCTTTTGCTACAGGAGGTTATGTAGCAAAATCAACTAACGGCACATCTTGGTCATCGGTGACTATTCCGGGATCAACAGACTGGAGAGATGTATCATATGGAAATTCTACATGGGTAGCAATTTCTGGAAGCAAAAATATTGTTGCTACATCATTGGATCTAACAACATGGACTACATCTTCGTTACCAGAAGGTGCTGACTGGAACGCTATCGAATACGGTTCGGGAAAATTTGTTATAGTAGCCGCTAGTGATTCTTCAACAGCAGGTGCTGCGGTTGCATATTCAACAAATGGAACAGCGTGGACAGCCACAAGCATACCACAAGGTGCAATTAGCCTAGCCTTTGGTAACAATCGCTGGGTAGCACTATCAGGCGGTTATGCAGGTGCTACCGAAGTTTCAATTAGTTTTAACGGTTCAACATGGTATGAATCAACACTAACTGCGGCTAACTGGCAACAGGTAACTTATGGTCAAGGTCTGTTTGTTGCCGTTGCAACCGGTACAAATACTATAGCAATATCAAAAGATGGTTATAATTGGACTTATCAATCGATAAGCACAACAGCACCTTGGGCAGCAGTATGTTTTGGAAACCCAATGAAACCAGGAAAATTCTTAGCAATTGCAGGATTCTCGACTAACAGCAATGTTGGTAGATTAATCAGCACTGGTGTACAAGCACAGGCAAGAGCAAGAGTTGTTGCAGGAAGAATTTCTAGTATTAATATTTGGGAACCTGGTAGCGGATACACATCAGCACCAGCAATGACCATTACAGATCCAAGTAACAGCTCAGATGTTTCTACAGCAGTTAGAATTGGTAATGGAGTTTTAGGTAATCCTACAATTATTAATGCAGGTACAGGTTACGAAACTTCTAGTACCGTATTAACCGTATCAGGAGACGGGTATAAAGATCAATATCAAATTGGAGACTCTTTAGTTGTTAATAACTTGACTAGAATTCCAGGACCGGGCGATAACTTAAACATTGCTGGAATTGACGATTACACTTATAAATTATTAACAGCAACAATCTTAAGCGGATCAATTGGAAACTATACCGCAAGATTAACCATTGCTAAAGATCTAGGAAGAGAAGAAAGCCCAGAACACGGAACATCGGTTGAAATTCGTCAGCAATATTCGCAGGTTCGTTTAACTGGACATGACTTTTTAGATATCGGTCTTGGAGGATTCTATTCAACTAACTACCCGGATACATTAAATCCAAACGGAACCGTTCTTGCTCCAGAAGATGAAGTTAGAGAACGCGATGGAGGTCGTGTGTTCTACACAAGTACTGACCAAGACGGTAACTTTAGAGTTGGTGAATTATTCTCAGTTGAACAGGCAACGGGCACGGTTACATTAAATGCTCAATTCTTTGAACTACAAGGTCTAGAAGAATTGAGGTTGGGTGGTGTTACCGTTGGTGGATCAGGCGTTGTCGTTAGAGAATTTTCAACAGACATAACGTTTACAGCAGATTCAAACAATGTTGTACCAACACAGAGAGCAATTAAAGCGTATATTCAAAGACGTGTTTCTGGAGGTGGTGCAGACGCAGTTACAGCCCAACTTGTTGCTGGTATTGTTCAAGTTGGACCACAGGCACTTGGCACAACTACAGGGGATGAGTTAATTTTTACATCAAAAGTAAACTTTAAACGAGGAATAGACGGAACTATGTTAGTGGCATCTAAGTTCTTATCAGGAACTTAAAAACCTAGCATTTACGGATTGAATAAATATTAATACTTGCATAACGGAGCTATAAATGGCAGAGTTTAAATTAGGTAGAATTAGATTTGTATGGAAAGATGACTGGACAACCGGTACTACATACTATAAAGACGACATTATTGCATATGGCGGACGTACATATCTTTGCGTAGTCGGTCACACAGCAGCAGCTGATTTCTATACAGACTTAGATAATATTCCAACTAAATGGAATTTGTTTGCAGACGGTCAAGTTTGGAAAGGTGATTGGACTGCAACAACACTTTACAAAGAAAACGACATCGTTAAGTACGGTGGTTATGTTTATATTTGTAATAATGGACATACTAGTGATTCGACATTAGAAGATAATCAAAGCGATTGGGATTTATTTGCAGAAAGTTTTGATTGGAAGAGTGCATGGGTCGCTGGAACAACATATAAAGTAAATGATATTGTTAAGTACGGTGGTTACACCTACCTATGTAACACCGCACATACTGCCGCAGGTACAAATGCTCTTGGATTAGAAGCTGATCAAAGCAAGTGGGATTTATTTTCTAAAGGACTTGATTGGAAAGGTGCATGGACATCATCTACTAGATATAAACTAGGCGATGTTATCAAGTACGGCGGTACAACATATGTATGTAACGAATATCATACATCAGCTGCTACCGTTGCTCTTGGATTAGAAGCTGATCAAAGCAAGTGGGATTATTTTAATCAAGGCGTTGAATACAAAGGTGCATGGACTACAGCAACAAGATACAAGGTCAACGACCTAGTTAAAAATGGCGGTGGCGTTTATATTTGTATTACTGACCACACAGCAGCAGCAAGTTTTGTAACCGATGTTGCTAAATGGAATCAATTTGTTGAAGGTGTTGAATTTGAAAGCGATTGGACTTCAGGTACAACATATCAACCCGGCGATATTGTTCGCTACGGTGGAAATACTTATATTGCAAAAACAGATCATGTATCTGCTGGCGGATTTGCACCGTCAACTAATTCAACAGATTGGGATTTGTTTACAACAGGATTTAGACTTGCTGGCGATTGGTCGTCTGGTGCATCTTATAAAGTTGGCGAAATTGTTCGTAACGGCGGTTTTACCTATGTTGCCACAGCCGATAATTCAAACCAAAGACCGCCAAACGCATCGTATTGGAGTTTATTAAACGAAGGTATCAAGTGGAGAAGCACATGGGTAACTTCAACGGCTTATATTTTAGGCGACGCAGTTAAGTATGGACCAAATTCTTATATTTGTGTTCAAGCCCACACAGCATCAACACCAAGCCGTCCAGATAACGACACTCTTGGAACTTATTGGAATTTATTAACAGCAGGTAACGAAGAAAGCGTACTTACTACTGCTGGCGACTTAGTTTATTATTCAGGATCTGGCCCAACAAGATTACCAATAGGCGACGAAGGTCAGGTACTTTCAGTAGATGGTGGTTATCCAGCATGGGCATACTTTGGTCGTGTATCAAAAGTTTATTATGTTGCCCCTCACGGAACAAACACTCCTGCTCCAACATTTGGTCTAACCATTGACCAACCATGGGCAAGTGTAAGATATGCTGCTCAACAAGTTGAAGCAGGTACTGAATACCCAAATGCAAAATATCTACTTTCTATCAACAGAACATTTATTCAGAAAGAAATTGTTGAATGGGTTGATTATCAAATTACCGCAGGCACAGGAATTTGGTCAGGTTTCTCATATGATAAAACTATTTGCCAAAGAGATATGGGTCTATTAGTAGATGCTATTGTCTATGATATTTCTCATACAGGAAATGGTAAAACTATAGAAGCTGCTCAAGCCTATTTTACAACATTAGGCGCAAGCTATATTAGCGGACAAGAAGCTCAGACCGTTGCTGCAATTAATTACGGTGTAAGTTTGATGGATAGCATTTTATCTAATGCTGCACCTGCTGCAAATTATCAAACATTGAATGGTATTTCTGTAGGAAACAGAATTAAACAGGTAATTGACACAAACTATACAGCCGAAACCGATGCATCAGACTTAGTTTCGTCTTTAGTTTCTATAGTAACAGATGCAATCACAGCCGGAGATACAGATTCTCTTCCAGCAGAAGAAATTCCACACTTTACAATTTTTGTTAAAACCGGCCATTATTATGAAACATTACCAATTATCGTACCTGCAAATACCGCAGTGGTTGGAGATGAATTACGTGGAACAAGAACTGAAGCATCACCAAGTGTAATTTCAGCTAATGAAAAAACTAAATCTATATCAGCTCTTCAACGTATTCAATCTATTGTTGATGATATTATTACAAATACTGCTGTGACACCTACAACAGGAAACAGCGAAACACAGAATACAACAGGACAAAGAGCAGGCACAGGCACCGGAGCAGCTACTTTATTCACAGATAGTAATATCTTAGAAATGAAGAAAGTAATTGAACTTGGAGATTCGTATGCATCAGCATTTGTATATCCAACTCCAACAGGCGGATCTAACAATGCTTCAGATGCAGGCTATCTAAATGCGGCTCGTTTAATTCTTGCTAACAAGTCTTTTATTCAAGACGAAGTTTCAGCATATATGAATACAAACTATAATGCTGTTTGGACAGCATTAAGCGCAGGAGATAAAGCAAAATGTACTCGTGATATGGGCTACATTGTAGACGCTCTTGTATACGATTTAACATACGGCGGTAATCTACAAACCGTAATTGCCGCTCGTGCTTATTATAGTAACGGAGTATTAGTAGAACCAGCAGGTCAAAAAACAGCACTATTAGCCACCGTTAATAGAATCAAAGACATTATTGACAATATTGCAACTGGTAATACTGGCGGATGGACTAAGTCTACAGGAAACACATCTACACAAGATACTTCAGGTACAGCTGGCTCAGCAGGTGCAGCGACAACTGCACAGACTCGTGTTCAAGAAATTTATGACACAATCAACACTGGAACAGCACCAACAACCGTTGCTCCAGATATTACATGGCCAGCCGCAGGTTTGTTAACTGCTGGTGCTAAAATTCTTGCTGCAAAATCATATATTCAAACAGAAACAATCGAATATATTAACGAATATTTCCCAACTCTATCATATGATGAAACTCTATGTAAGAGAGATACAGGATATATTATTGATGCATTATACTATGACTTCTTGTTTGGTTCTAATTATATGTCTATTAAAACCGCAAGTTCATATAGAAGAGGAATCACATCAACACAGGTTGTTTTAAATAGCCAACTTGCTCCAACCTTAGCAACCGTAGATTTTATCTTTGCTAAAGTTCAAGAACAATTAAGACTATCTACTTCTGCACTTTCTATTGTAAACAATGCAAGAGAAATTAAAGATGTTCTTAACAACGGTCTTGCTTATGCAGATTCTTATGTTCGTCCAACACCAACCGGCGGAACTTATGGTTATACTTCAGGTTATTACAATGCCGCAAGATTAATTCTTGCTAACAAATCATTTTTACAAGCTGAAGTTACAGCATATATGGTTTTAAACTATAGTTCTTTATGGACTAGTTTAGGAGTATCTGGACAAACAGCATGTACAAGAGACATTGGATATATTGTTGAAGCATTGTATTATGATTTAATGTATGGTGGTAACCTAGCAACCGTTATTGCTGCACGTTCATATTATAGTAATGGAACATTTGTTGAACCTTCATCCGAGAAAACTGCTGCTATTGCTGTGCAAAATCGTTTAATTGCAATTATTACTTACATTGCACAAGGTAATACAGGTAGCTGGACAAAGACAACAGGAAATGCTGCTACTCAAGATACAACAGGCACAGCAGGAAGTTCAACAGCTGGTACTTATGCAGCAACACGTTTAACAGAAATACGTGACACTATCAATACTGGCACAACACCATCTAGTGTTGCCCCAGAAACAACATGGGTAAGTGCAACACTTTCTGCCGCTAATACAACATTACAAGCAGCTAAAACATCTATTCAAACTGATGCGGTTCAACATATTAAGAGAGAATTTGCAACATTAGACTTTGACGAAACATTATGTTCACGAGACGTTGGGTATATTGTAGATGCACTAGGCTACGATATGATGTTTGGATCAAACTTCTTATCGATTCAAAACGGAATGGCATATCAAAGAGGCCTTTCTTCAACTGGTGTTGTTCTTGCTAGCCAGTTAGAAGCAACTAGTAGAATTATTGACTTTATTGGAGTTCGTTCTGCGCTAGTTGCTGCCGGCGATGCAGTTTCTCAAGTAGAAATTTTACTTTCAAACATCATCGGATATGCAAATTCAGGAGCACTTCCAATTGTTACTGGAACAAATGTTCCAACAAAAGATTTAGATGTGTTAAATGCTGCAGAAATTCTACTACTAAACAAAGAATTTTTAGCCGCAGAAGCAACAGCTTATATCAACAACACTTACAAAGCAACCGTAACAGCAACAACTTCAGATGATAAACTAACTTGCTCAAGCACAGCATGGATGCAAGTCGGAGATGCTGTAAGATTTACTGGTACTACATTTGGTGGTGTTTCAACAGGAACAACATATTACATTTATAGCATTATAAGTGCAACACAATTTAAGATCAGTACTTCAGAATCATTGACAGGAGCTCTTGATTTATCAGCAGCCTCTGGATCAATGACTATGACATTCTACTATCTAAGCTCTTACTGCCAAAACGATATTAGAAATTACGTTGAAGCACTAGCTTACGATTTAAAATATACAGGAAACTACAAATCTGCATTAGCAGCTCGTTATTACAGAAACGCATTAACTGGTTCAAAACTAGAAGATATGTATCTAGTTAGAAACGGTTGTGGAGTTAGAAATCAAACATTACTAGGCCTTGACGGAAGCTCAGACGGAACAACACCTGGAGCTAACCCAGTAAGCGCAACAGGCCTATTACCAGCAAACGAATTTGGTACACAACGTCCATTAGCAGGTTCTTATGTTTCTCTAGACTATGGTTGGGGACCAAACGATGACCGCGTGTGGGTAACTAACAAATCAACATATACACAAAACGTTACAACCTTTGGTACAGCGGCTGTTGGTCAGAAGATTGACGGCTCATTACACAATGGCGGTGTTGATTCGATGGTGTCTAATGACTTTACTCAAGTTATTAGCGATGGAATTGGCGCATGGGTAACTAACTTAGGTCGTGCAGAACTTGTTTCGATCTTTACTTACTATGCACACGTTGGCTATCTAGCAGAAAACGGCGGTAAAATTCGCGGAACAAACGGTAACAACTCTTACGGCGACTATGGTGCTGTAGCAGAAGGCGTTGATGTTACTGAAACACCAATTACCGGTTTAATCAATAACCGTTCAACAGAAGCAGATATTAGAAACGTTATTACTGACGGTAACAATATTTTATTATTAGAATATGGAAACGCTGGTAGCGATTATCATACAGGGTCGTATTCAATATCCGGTGCAGGCTATAGTGCAGCAACTAGAATGGGAGAATTCCGCGATAACGGAGTGTTCCAAGTTAGATTAACTGATCCAGGCGATAGCTCCGGAACAGGCGGCACTGGTTATGTCACTGCTTCTAACCAAGCTCAGGCAGGAAACACAACTCAAATTACACTTGCCGCAGCAGATACAGCAACAAGTTCTGCATACGTTGGAATGGCTGTTTATATTACAGCAGGTACAGGTGCAGGACAATACGGTTATATTAATTCTTATAACGCTGGTTCAAAAGTAGCTACCGTTTATAAAGAATCAACAGGTACAGCAGGTTGGGATCACGTTGTTCCAGGAACTGCAATTGCTAGCTCGCTAAGTTTAACATCAACTTATGTTATTACTCCAAGACTATCATTTACAGCACCTGCATTTACTAAATCATTATCAACTCTTCCAGCAAGTTCTACCTGGACAGACATTGCATTTGGCGATGGTTATTCAACTTACACCGGACTATCTGGAACTACAAGCGGTTCAGGAAATCTAGCAACATTTGATGTTTCTAGAAGAAATGGAGTTTATAGTGTAACTATCAATTCGCCGGGTGTATTATATGCAGTTGGTGATACCGTTACAATTTTAGGTGCAAGTTTAGGTGGTACCACGCCAACTAATAATTTAACAATCACCGTGTCAACCGTATCCGGTGTAAGTGGTGGAATTACAAGCGTGTCAGTATCTGGTACTGCTGTAACACCAAAATACGTAGCCATAGCTAGTGGAACAGCCAGTGGTGCTTATTCCGCAGACGGATCAACATGGACTGCAATGACTTTACCAGCATCTGCAACATGGACCGCTATTGCCTACGGCCAAGTTAGCACAGGAGTTAGTTACTTTGTAGCAGTAGCAAGTGGTGGCACAAGTGCTGCATACTCAACAGATGGTATTAATTGGACTAGCGCAAGTTTAGGAACATCAGCTTCATGGTCAGATGTTACCTACGGTAATCAAAAGTTTGTTGCTGTTTCTAGAACATCTGGTTCTGCTTATTACTCTGTAAGTACAACAGGAACTTCATGGTCAACTTCAACACAGAGCGTTGATGCAGTAGCAGTTACATACGGTTATAATAGATTTGTTATGATCGGTGGCGGCTTCAGCAGAGCAAGTGCTTATTCAACAGATGGATCAACATGGACCGTTGGAGCAACTAGCCTACCAGCTAACAATGACTCAACTACATCAAATTGGATTGACGTTGCTTATGGTAACGGACGTTATGTGGCAATTTCAGACAGCTCTGGAAATGCAGCTTACTCATTTGATGGCGCAACATGGACAGCCAGCACACTTCCAGGAATATATGAGTGGAGTTCTATTAACTATGGCGGCGGTGTATTCTACGTAACATCGTACGGTGATTACGCAGCAACATCTGAAGATGGTGTAACGTGGACACTACGTGACGGTTCACATGCTAGCCTAGCAATTTCAACAACAGCTAAAGATACTAATCCTGGATCATATACTGCAAGAACATTGCCTGCAAGTGCATATTGGCAAGATGTTATCTGGACAGGCAGCAAATTTGTTGCAGTTGGTCACGATAACGTAGCAACTCCATATGCTGCTTCAAGTACAGACGGCGAAACATGGACATCTGTTACACTAGCAACACCATCGAGTTCATGGGAATATACAGCAATTGCATATAACGGTTCTAATCAGTATATTGCTGTTATAGCAAATACACGTCATCTTGCTACATCTACAGATGGAGTAACATGGACAGGAACTACTAACGCTATTCCAACTCAAGGCCAGTGGTCAGATATGATCTATGCTGGCAGCAAATATGTTGCAATTAGCGGTGGACAAAATAGAACCGCTTACTCAACAGATGGGGTAACATGGTTAAACGGCACAATTAGTGCTAGCTCAACAGAATATACAAGTATTGCATACGGTCAGCCAGGAGCAACAGCATATTATGTTGTAGTAACAGGTATTACAGCAACTAGCCAATTAAGTGCTTATTCTACAGACGGTATTACTTGGACCGCAGGTAATACATTGCCAAGTGCAGACTACTGGAGTTCAGTAGTTTATGGCAATGGTAAGTTTGTAACGGTAGCTGGAGGACCAAATGGAACTTCAACTAAGGCTGCTTACTCATCAAACGGTACATCATGGACATCGGCAACTATGCCGGGTGCAGCAGCACGTTGGTATAGAGTTGTTTATGGTGGCGGAGCTTATACAGCTTTTGCTTATAACTCTACAAGAACAGCATATTCTACAGATGGTATTACATGGGTAGAAGGTCCAGCACTACCTGCAACACGTAACTGGAATGCTGCGGCCTATGGAAATAATAGAAATGTAGCACTTCCAACTACAGCATCGAGTGGTGCTGCAAGCATTAATTTTGTATTGAATACAAATTTAATAACAACATCTGATACAACAGCAAATATTAGTGTAAATGATCGTGTAAGATTCACAGGCACTACATTTGGTGGTGTTAGAAATGACACATACTATTGGGTAATTAGTGTTGAATCTACAAATACTACACAATTCTCAGTATCTACATCTAAAGGCGGATCCGCCCTAGTTCTTTCAGCGGCATCTGGAACAATGACAGCGGTAGTGGCTAAAGAATACGTAGCATCTGCATTAGGAAGTATTTCTGGAAGTCCAAAATGGATGGTACTTGCTCCAACAAGTCCAAAAGCACAAGGCGTAGTTGCTGGCGCCAAGACTAGAGCCAGAGCTTATGTAACAAATAACCAAATTACTGAAATTTGGATTCACGAACCAGGTAGTGGTTACTCAAGTGCTCCAACTATGACTATCACTGATCCTAATAACACAGGATCAGATGCAACCGTCGAAATTAGAGTAGGAGATGGAGCATTAAGTCAACCAATTTGGACCAATAGAGGAACAGGTTATACCGCAGCATCTGCAACCGTAACAGGCGACGGATATGCTGACAACTATCAAGTAAGTTCATATGTTGGATTTAAGAATCTAACCGATGTTCCAAGAGCAGGTTCAAACGTTCAGATCGCAGGAATTAACGATGTTTGGTATAGACTAGTTACCGTAACTGGATTAATACCAAATACTGACGGTACTTACAATGCAACTCTACAACTAAGTCCAGCATTGGGAGCTGCCGAAGCACCGGATCATGAAACAGCAATTTCAATTCGTAGACGTTATTCACAGGTTCGTTTAACAGGACATGATTTCTTAGACGTGGGAACAGGTAATAAAACACAAACAAATTACCCAGACTTGCCGTTACAAGATCCAGTTCCTGCTAACGAAACCGTTGGCTCAGAAGGCGGTCGTGTGTTCTACACAAGTACTGACCAAGACGGTAACTTTAGAGTTGGTGGATTATTCAACGTTGAGCAATCAACTGGTGTTGCAACATTGAATGCTGACGCATTTAATATTGCAGGGTTGAACGAACTTTCGCTGGGTTCTGTAGCATTGGGCGGTTCAGGAGCAACAATTTCTGAATTTTCAACAGATCCGTTCTTTACACAAGATTCGGACTCTGTTATTCCAACTCAACGTGCTATTAAAGCATATATAACAAGCCAAATTGGTGGCGGCGGTTCTAGTTTGAACGTAAACACCCTAACAGCGGGCGTTGTATACATAGCTGGTCAGACCATCGCTACTACTACGAATGTTCAAATCAACATAAATACTAAGGTGAATTTCAAAGGCGGTATTGCTGGCGATCCACTGGTATTGAACTACTTTTTATTGAACAAATAATGGAGAATTTATAAATGGCAACAGGATTATTAGGACAATCAGCGTTAGCATCAGCTACCAATACCGTAGTCTATACCGTTCCAACTGGTTATTTCACCGTACTATCAATTAACGTTTTGAATAGAGGAACAACAGCAGTGAGTATTAGAATGGCTCTAGCTGCAACTTCGACTCCGACAAACGCAGAATACATTGAATATGATGTGCAAGTTGGTGCAAACGGTGTGCTAGAGAGAACAGGTATTATGATGAATGCTGGTAAAAATTTAGTTGTTTATGCCAGCAATGCAAACGTATCAGTGAATGCGTTTGGTATTGAGACATCTACAACTTAATTATTAGGAGATAACATAAAATGGGAAGACAGGTATCATCCTTCGGAACAGATGCAGTAACTAACAGAACGTTAACTTCATCAACAACATTGAATTCTGGAGAAAGAATTTTTGCTGATGCAACATCAACAGCTTTTACTCTTACTTTACCAGCATCACCATCAGTAGGTGATACAATTCAAATTATTGACGTAGCAGGAAACTTTGCTACTAACAACGTAACCATTGGCAGAAATGGTAATAAAATTCAAAACTTATCAGAAGATTTAGTTTTAAACCTTAACAATGCTGCGGTAACAATGATTTATTCAGGCTCAACATTTGGTTGGGTATTTATTGGACCATAATTAGGGAAAACAAATGAAATTATCAGACCTATTATCTACAAGAGAGATTACAGCCAATCAGGATAATCTTGAAAAAGGCAAGGTCTGGACGGTCTCACCCACCGGCATGTATTCATGTATTAGATCTGACATGTTGTACTGCTGGACATCACCTGGTTGTGGAACACTAACTATTGAGATGTGGGGTGCAGCAGGCAGCGGCGCTCGTATGTGCTGTTGTGGCTTTGGCCTTCCAGGAAATGCTCCGGCATATTCTAAAAAGACTATTGCAGTTTTTTGTGGCAGCTATATTTGTGCTTGTCCATCAATGTCTTGTAACTCTCACAGCTTATGTTTTTCAGGATGCAGCGACCCGTCATATCTAAGATGGGGTAATGCTCGAGACCTTTGCGGTTATACCGGCGGATGTATGTGTGCTCAAGGCGGACGTGGAGGCATTGCTATATGCTCAACTTCAACATCTGCTTATTGCTGTTATCTATATTGTACATTCTGTACAACACGTTATAATTCTCCAACAGGTTGCGATAACTGCGCAATTGTGTGTAACCAATGTCCAGGCGCATGGATTGCCTGCGGCTACGGTGGCGACATTAACTGCTGCGGTTGCGTTGGATATGTACACTTTAAAGGTTGCTATCCATCATGTCCTTGCCAAACTGAAGTTTACATTCCTTTTGCTGCTGGCGTGTATAGTACACAAGGTGGTTACTTATCGTATATTAACGATGCAGACCCAGAATATTCTGAATGGTCAGGAATGGGTAACTACAATCAACAATATGCAATTAACAACGTAGGTAAATGGCCAAGTGGCGGTATGCCATGGCACACTTGCTATTCAGGCACTCAATCATGTGGATGTTATGAACAAAACGGTTGTCAAGTTCATATGCCGTATGGTGTAGCCGGTGGACCTCCGTTTCCATGTCCAGACGTTCGTGACCACGGCAGACGAGGCGGCCACGGTGCAATTAGATTAACATATAGAGGTTCTGGAATATATGAACAGAATTGCTCAAGACTAGGAGGCGGTTACTAATGTCAACATTAACACAATTATTAGGTAATCGTGAATTAGCCTGGGAAGATAACTTAGAAAAAGGTCGTATCTGGGTTTACTCAGACGGCAATATGTACACATCATTCTGTAATGGTTTCTGTTGGAAACCACCAGGATGCGGTAAAGCAATTATTGAAATTTGGGGTGCGTCTGGATCAGGCGCACAAATGTGTTGCTGCGGTGTGGGATTACCTGGAAACCCAGCAGCCTATGTAAAAAAATGTATTTGTGTATGTCCTTCAAACTATGTTTGCGGGTATGTAGGTCGTTCATGCAACAACTCTTCAGCACTTTGTTTTAGAGGATGTTCGGAAGCAACCTGCGTATGCTGGTTTGGTTGTGCTCCTAAACCTGTATGGGAAGGCGGACAAGAACCAAATAGACAAGAATCATTTAGAGGCAACAATCCGTGGGGATGGGGCCAAGGTGGCGGAAACCCAATGGCAGGCGATCCGTACGGCAATGCCGGTGGCGGCATTCAATTTGAAGGCGGCCAATGTGGACGTTATGGCGGCCAAGGCTGCGCTAACTGGGGTATTTGCTGTGCAGCAGGTGCATCAAATGGCTGTTTATGTTCTCAGGGTGGTCGTGGTGGTATTAGTTATTGTATTGATGATAAATCACCATACTCTTGCTACATAACCAACGCATGGTGCGGAACAAAATTAAGTACACAACACAATATGTGTGATATTTCTCGCTCTGCTTGCGGTATGATCTGTAACTGGAATCCAAGTGATTGGCCCAGTTCAGCTTCATTCCAAGCCTGCGGCTACGGCGGCGATATTAACTGCTGTGGCGGATTTAGCTGTGTAAGCTGGCAAGGATGTTTACCAATGTGTACATGTATGTTCCAGTATCACATTACTACATCTCCGGGTATTTTTGCCAACGACGGCGGATCATATACATACACAACTGAAAATGATTCACCAATGGTTAACTGGTCAGGAAGCACTAAACCACATCACCTAAACGGATTAACTGGTTTATCTAGACAACCTGGACACCTAGTAAATATTCGTTGCTGGCGTTCAGACCGTGCTTGCGGATGCTACGAAATGGAAGGATGTATGCATTATGTTCCTTACGGAGTACCTGGTGCAGCACCTCACCCATGTCCGGGTGTTCGTGACCATGCTATGAGAGGTGGTATGGGTATGGTAAGAATTAAATACATTCCAACTGACGGAGGCAATGCGTACTAATATGGCTACCTTAAAAACATTAGTAGAAAATAAATTAAACCAAATTGAATGGGATGAATCAAATCTTGAAAAAGGACAAATTTGGTTTTATACACCGTCAGCTGAATACAATAACTATGTAAACGGATTTTGCTGGGTAGCCTGCCAAACAGGTCGTGTTATCATGGACGTTTGGGGTGCTGGTGGTTCAGGAGCACGTATGTGCTGCTGTGGACACGGTGTTCCAGGAAATCCAGGAGCATGGGCAAGAAAATGTTTCTGCGTAGTTGCAGGCTGTTATGTCTGTGGATACATTGGAAAGAGCTGTAACAATGCTGATACACTATGTTTCCGTGGTTGTTCAGAAGCAACCTGCTTATGCTGGTTTGGCCGTGTTCCATTAACTGGTGCAGCAACTAACGGATGTATTTGTACACAAGGCGGCCGTGGAGGCACAACATTCTGTAACCCATCCGGCGTTATGTTCTGTTGCTTTGTAGCAGGTAATTTCTGTAATACCAACTATTCAAACGGATGTTGTGGTATTATTTGTAATTATGGATCAGGAACTGGTAGCTGTTGTGCAGAAGCCTACGGCGGAGATATTAATAAACGCGGCGGATTTAGCTGTGTAACATTCTGGACTGGTTATGGTAACTGCCCATGTTCAACTCATTACCACGTAGCTGTTCCTCCAGGACTATTTGCCTGCGATGGTGGCGTTGTTTCATACGGAACAGAAGGTGATAATGGATTCTCTGAATGGTCAGGAATGGGATATCACCAGTTTATTAATGCACTTAACGGCATGAGTCGAAGCCCAGTTAGAGGTATTCCATGGACTACTTGTTATACTACAATTAGATCGTGCGGATGCTACGATGTACAAGGTTGTAAACCATTTTGGCCAATTGGCATAGGCGGACATCCAGCAACACCATGCGGTGACGTTAGAGATAACGGTTGGAGAGGCGGCATGGGTGCAGTTAGAATTAACTTTATACCTAAGGATTAAAAACATGAGAAAAGCATTTAAAGCAGTATTGCCAGATGAGCCATACAAGACCACAACAAAATTAAACAGAACGGTTGATTGTGTTTATACAGGCCCTAGATATCTGCTCATCAGAGTAGTAAAAGCTACGGGTGCTGTGTTTGCTTGGGACGAAGGTGAAGAAACCTTAGAAGCATTAGAAAAATGGAAAATTGCTCAAGAGAATCTAGACCCAGAGGGTCATATTCAAGTTGTACTCGACGCTGATCAAAATCCATTTTTAGCATCTTATATTACTCACGAATATGAGCAAAGTCCTGTACCAAACTATGTAGAAACACTTCCAACAGGTGAAAAGTACGAATATCATTATGATGACGAGCACGGCTGTTGCACACAACCATTTTACACCAACGATGCAAAATGGGATGCAGCAACTAGTTCTTGGATAATGCCAAGATATAGAAACCATGCTATCACTAGAGCTTCGTTCTTTGAATCTCAAAAGTCTCAATTAAAAACTTTTGAGGAAGCTGCAAGTTCAGGTAACTATTTGCCAGAACAGCTAGAAAAGATTGAGCAACATGCTGAGTTTTTAAGAACAATTGAAACAAAGTATGCTGGCGTAGATCATTGGAAAATTCCTTATCCAATTCAACCTGCTCTATAATTAAAATTTAAACCAAGATTAGCCTTGTGCTTTTCGTTATATGACTATATAATGAAGTACAAGGCTATTTTTTTGGAGTTTAAATGAGCAGATCCAAAGCATTTTTTATTAACGGTGGAGCAGGTAGAATGATTGCATCTATTCCTGCTTTTGAACTATATGAAAAAGAATCAGACGATAAAGATTTTATTATTGTCTGCGAAGGTGGAACAGATATTTTTAAGGGTCATCCTACCCTTGATAATAGAACATACGATGTATGGCATAAAAATCTTTTTAAAGATTATTTAAAAGATCGCGAAATTGTTACCACAGAACCATATAGAATTTGGGAATATTACAATCAACAATGTTCAATTGCACAAGCGTTTGACATTCAAGTTAACAATAAAGGTATTAGAGATCTTCCTAGACCAACCCTGCGTCTAAGCAAAGAAGAAATGCTATATGGCCGACAAATGGTCAGTGATGTTAAGAAAAAACTTAAAAAAGAAAAAGTAGTTGTGTTTCAACCTTTTGGTCGTGGTATTGAATACATCGACGAAACACTAATTGACAGAACTTCAAGAAGTTTTGAATTACGTGATGTTAAATCAATTGTTAAAAAATTGCAAAATAATGACTTTGGTGTTATTATGATGAGCGAATTTAAAGTTGATTTTTCTGATGCAAAACTTAAAGACGAAGTTGCTGTACCAGAAAATGTAAACATTAGAGTGTGGGCCGCAGTTATCAAATATGCAGATAAGTTTTTAGGTTGCGATAGCTTGGGCCAGCATTTAGCATATTCTATGAATAAAGAAGCAGTTGTAGTAACTGGCGGGACTTTCCCTATTAACGTATCGTTCCCTAACTGCCCTGACTTTGATATTTTAGATATGGGAGAAGTAAACAGAGAATACGATCCTATTAGAATCTTCCCAGATGAAAGAATTAATAGATCAAACGAAAACATTATGTCTATGAACGAAGACATAACTACACTAGTAGTAAATCACGTATTAGGGAAAAAAGAATGACCGTAAAATCAATTAGTAAATCAGATAAACCAGTTTGGATTGCTGCTATTGCACGAGGACATAACTCAGGAGTGTGTCTTTTAAAAGATGGAGAAATTGTTTTTAGCATTGAAGAAGAACGTCTAAGTCGTCAAAAATACGATGGCGGTCCGTTTGCTTCAATGGTAAAGATTTTAGAATACACAGATAAGTTAGATTATTTGATTATTGCACATACTCAGAACTTGTATGAAACAGCAGGTAAAGTTGATTATACAGGCGATGACGTTTATACAGGCCTAGCAAGAAAATTAGGTTTGATTAATCGTAAAGTTCCCGACCTGCATCGCCATCCTCAGGTTATTGACCTAAGTTTTATGCACCACAAACTACACGCAGCCTGCGCATTTTATCGTTCGGGTTGGAAAGATGCCGTTTCGTTAGTTGTTGACGGTGCAGGAACATTTTATCCAATGAGTTACGGGGATAACGGAATTTGGGTTTGGGAAGTCGAATCTATTGTTGATTGCGATTATCCTGCAAATTTTAAAACATTGTATAAGCATTATGGTGCAAGAGATGCAGTAGCCGCTAATTATGCGCCAGAATTTCCAAGTAATGCAATAGGAGAAGACGGTGATACCCATGAAGCATGGATTACTGATCATGCAGGTATTGTTAAGGCCTATGAAGCAGTAACTGAGTATTGTGGATTTTCTGCAATTGAAGCAGGCAAAACCATGGGATTGTTCCCGTATGGTAAACCAAATGATAAAATTCCTCCATTATTTGATGAAAGATCACGGATTCCATTGACAGACAGAAACGTGATTGTTCCAAAATATCCAATGAGTGGAATGGTTAATGCTCAACTATTTGACGAACTTGACGAGTACCCAGCAGACCCAACCGATGATGTTACGTATCTGCAAAGTCGTCGAGACTTAGCATATGCTGTTCAAACACAAACTCAAGAACAAGTAGTAAAATTAATTAGAAAAGCTGTTGAAAAAAGCGGAAAAAATCGTGTTGTGATCAGCGGCGGATATGGTCTTAATTGTGTAGCAAATTATCATTACCTAGAAGCACTAAAAAATGACGGTATTGAAATTTATGTAGAACCAATTAGTAATGATGCTGGAACTGCTATCGGTGCAGCACTCATGTTCTGGTACGGTATGCAAGATGACGAAACTATTCGTCCAGGTACAACACTTTATCTCGGACCACCACAATCTTACACCAACGAAGAAATTAAAAAACAAGTTGAAGATTTTGGTGGAGAACTTACTGACGCTACACACAAAGATATTGTTAAGCTGTTACGTGACAAAAATATTGTTACAATTTTCCAAGGACGCTCGGAAAACGGTCCACGTGCCCTAGGAAATCGTTCAGTACTCTTTGATCCAACATTTGAAGATGGTAAGGATTTTGTCAATACGGTTAAGCGTCGTGAATATTTCCGACCATTTGCTGGTACAATTTTACAAGATGATGTACACGAGTGGTTTGATCTTCGAGGGATGAAAGATAGCCCATTTATGATGTATGCTGTAAATTGTCAACCGGGAGTTGCTGAAAAGATTCCAAGTATTATTCACGTAGACGGAACTTGTCGAATCCAAACGGTTACAGAAGAGCAAAATACACACTATTATAATCTAATTAAAGCATTTAAAGAAGAAACAGGAATTCCTATTTTATTCAATACTAGCTTTAACTTGGGCGGTGAACCGTTAGTCGAAACACTAGAAGATGCTTTGTGGACCTTACAGCAGTCCGAAATTGAGTATCTATATTTGCCAGAATATGGCAAACTAGTTAAAATTGCTAACAAATAAACAAAGCCCCGAAAGGGGCTTTTTTACTATCTGATAAATACACTACTATGCTAAATTTTGCAAAATACTTTCTACGTGGTTTAAAAAATACTCTAAGATTACAAAACGGAGTTAATTTCTCCTACAAAGGACCTTGGATACCAGTTACGTCAGATACCCTAATTGACGAATGGTATGTTGGGGATTTTGCCGCGGCAGAGTACACTATTGTTGTTGATGTTAGCAATATTAGAAAAGAAATGATTAAATGTTTGGTGGTTGCAGGATCGGGTAAAGCAGATATTACAATCTACGGCAGAACTAATATCAACGAAAATTTAGTGGAAATTACAGCTACAATTTCAGAGTCAAAACTTCAGTTAAAGGCGCAGCCAGCGTCTAGTCCAGACGGTTCTACTTACGACAATTCCAGCCTTTTATTAGGCGGTAAGTTGATTTTTAGTGCCACTTATTTTTACAGCCTAAACGACCTTACAAGAGTTTAATCAAGCTGCGTATAAATACACATAGTCTTTGTAGCAGTTGAAGTCGGGGGGATAGCGAGGGCTTTATGTCAGTAACTTACATACCATTTGAATCAAAAAGCGGCTTTAAAAGCCCGGGTTTTCTAGTCAATGAACTGGGGGACCTAATCGTAACCGGCTCAATTACCGTATCTGGAAACATTAGTACAACCGGTGATTTTGAAATTAACGGAATCCCAGTTATTGATGCATCTGACTCAACAATTTCTCTTTCTGAAATTATTAGATACAGCTATCTAACTCGTGTAGGAACACTTGAATTTTTAAATATTGACGGCGATTTTACGGTCGCACAAGGATCAACTCCTTATATCAATATTGTTAACGGAAACGTTTTTATACAAAGTGCCAATGATGTTGGCTCAATAGACAATATTGATATTGGGTTAAGAGAACCAGCCGACGCAAATTTTAAATCAGTAAACATTGGTCCCGGAGATAGTTCCGGAGAACTAACCGTGCAGGGTATAGCAAGCGTAGAAGATTTAGAAGTATCTGGAACTACTGCTATAACAGGAGTAGTAACATTGGGTGCATCTCCTACTGCAAATAATCATGCAACAAGAAAAGATTACGTAGACTCTCGTGTAACTGCTTTTGCAATTGCATTTGGAGCATAAGGAAAATTAAATGGCAAAACGACAGATAAAAAAATATATTTTTGAACCGGGGATTAGTAAAAATGATAACCTGTTTCCTAATGCGGTAGCATTACTAACAGCAAATAAAACATTTTTACAAAATCAAGTAGTTGCGTTTATTAATAATCAAATTACTAATAATATTGCACCTTACTCTGGTTACTCTTATGCATCAGACAAATGTTTTAGAGACGTTGGATATTTTATTGATTCGATAATACACGATTTAAGATATGGCGGGAATGTTAAATGTCGTCAAGTTGCAGATTATTTTTGGATTAACGGCGAACCTCAAATTCGAGGCGATGTTAGCCCAGAGATAACAGGTCAACAATATCTAAGAGATGTTATTAATGATTATATTTTTACAAATCAAACGGTTGCACCATCATATGGTAATGTAACCGTTCAAATTAAATATCCTTCTGCACCTGCCGAAGAAGGAGCAGATTCTGCCAATACAGCATTATGGAATGTATTCAGCTCGGTTATCGAGGACGGTATTCCTGCAATGCCATCGAAGATTCCAGGTGTAAGTTCTATTAGACTATTAGGAAAATTTACACCAGATGAATTATTGTTAATTACTAATGTAGACGACGGTGAAATTATCTATAATTTTGCCGACGCCACAGAAACATTATCTGTAGAATATAAACAAGGACGTTCTAGCGGTGACGGTAACTTATTAAGTGATGTTGATTTTAGAACATGGTTTCAAACAACTGATACTATCACTACAATTTATTTGTCTCACGATACATCAAATTTAACATCATCGGCAAATCTACAAATATTTGTTGAAGAAGAATACCAAACAATTAGACCTTGGCAATTTGGTACAGATGCTATTGAACGTATGCGTGTTGCTGCTCCGCAGGCCATGCTTGACGCTGACTTTGAGTACGGATTACAACCTACTAAATGGCAGGCACTAGGTTTAATTCGAATGTATCCTTCTATTTACGAAGTGCCTGGAACTGACCTAAGTGTTTCAGCTATAACCACAGATGCATCAATTAATACTGGTTATTTTGGTTCTTCTTTAATTACGGTAACAACAACCGGAGCTCACGGTTTTAGCGTACAACAACCTATTACGGTAAAAGGTCTTAGTTCGAATGTTAGCGGTTTTGCTCGTGCAGAAGGTTCATTCTTAGTTTATAGTGTACCGAGTTCTGTGTCATTTACATATTATGCAAGTGCTAAAGTAGGAACAACTAACGGAGAAAGTCTGTTTACAAGTTTTGCTCAGATTAGACAAGCAGGTTTTTATACCGGAGCATCAATTGGACAACCAACGTTTTCTGTGTATAGCAACGGATCAACCCTAAGTGTAAGCTCAAAATTTACAACAGCATCTGGATCATATCAAATAGCGTTCAACGGAACTAGTCCAACCATTGGATCACCAATTTCAGGATCTCCAAATATTGCTGCGGGTACATCTGTATCTGGTGTTATTGGTTCTGGAACGGTTACTGCAAGATATAAAGAAAGTACAACTCCTGCAGACACATCAATTGAATTAGTTGATTTAACAGGCGTTCAACAGGGCATGGTTATTTCAAGTGGTTCTGGTGCAGCGTTAGTTATTAATGCAATTGGCGGAAATCAAGTAGACTTATCCGCAGCCTTAGGCTTAACTAAATTAGGTGCTAACGGATCTAACCTTGCAGTTACCGGAACAAATATTCAAAGCACAGGAGCAAATGCTCATTTTGCTGTTTCAAGATCCGGTGGTGTCTATACCGTAACTGACTTAGGCGATAGTACAATTAACGGAGACGGATATGTTGTTGGAGACAGAATTGTAATTCTCGGAACATCGCTAGGCGGCACAAGCCCAGACAACGATATTATTGTTACCGTATCTAGTGTAGATAGTCAGGGAGGTGTTACTGGATTTACATATTCTGGAACAGGAATATCAGGCGGCGGTACATATACTGCAATTAATCAATCTTCAACAACTGGCGCAGGTAATGGTGCTCAAATTAATGTTGTAAGAACAGGTGGTACTGGTGCTTATCAGATTACTCTCTCAACACCGGGTAATAATTACGCTCAAGGAGATTTTGTAACATGGGCAGGAACAGACCTAGGCGGTGTAAGCCCAGATAACGATATTACAATTAGTGTAGATGGAGTCACTGCCGGCGGCATTGTTGACTACACACTTATTGGAACACCCGTTGGTGCAACAGGCGATGCTAGTTATAACATTACTTCAGCTACAAATGAACTTGTATCAGGCGTAGGCGCAATATTTGATGTTACAAGAACAGATGGTGTTTATTCAGCGGTAGTTAGTGCTGGTGTAGGTGCAGGTGGATCAGGTTATAATGTAGGAAATAGAATTTTAATTTCTGGTTCAAGTTTAGATGGATCGTCGACTACTAATGATTGTATATTAACCGTTACCTCGGCTGGTGGAGGAACAATTGGCGCAGTATCTGCATCAGGTACTCCTTATGCAGGAGATACGGTTTCTGTTTATCCAACATTAACAATCAGTGAAGCATTAACTGGCGCAATTCCAGACGGAACAACATTAAGTGTTGGTGCTATTGCAACCGTTCAGGTTGATTTTGCAAGTAATCACGGATTATTGCCAGGCACTACAATTTTAACAAGTATTTCATCACAGCCAGCACCGGGATTTACTGCTACAGCAAGAACGTTACCAACTTCAATTACATGGTCAAGCACTTCAGCTCTTAATGGCGTGTTCATTGCAACAGGTAGTTCTTCTGCAAACACCGCAAGATCAACAGATGGACAATCATGGAGCGCAGGCGGAGCGTTGCCTTCGAGCGGAAATTGGGTTGCAACAGCCGCAGGAACCATTGGTGCAAATGATGTATTTGTAGCAATTGCCAGTGGAGGCACAGCCGCAGCATTTTCTACTAACGGCGGCACAACATGGACTGCTGCAACAATGCCATCTTCCGGATCTTGGTCATCAGTATCATTCTATGGAGGATATTTTGTAGCAATTGTTTCAGGTGGCACAGCAACCGCATATTCGATAGACGGTGCAACTTGGATAGCAGGTGGTGCATTACCAAGTTCGACAACATGGACTGATGTATCTGCAGGATTAATTGGATCGTCAGCATACTTTGTGGCAATTGCTTCAGGCGGCACAGCCGCAGCATATTCCGCTGATAACGGACTAACATGGACAGCTACAGGAGCATTGCCTGCTTCAGCAACATGGAGCTCAATAACTTACGGATACAATAGATTCTTTGCAGTAGCAAGAGGATCAGCAACCGCAGCTTATTCAACAACTGGAACAACATGGACTTCGGTTACATTACCTTCTGGAGCAAACTGGAATAATTGTACCTACGGTGACAGCAACTTTGTTGTTATTGCAGACGGTGCTACCAGCGCACTTACATCATTTACAGGTGAAACTGGTTCATTTACTGAAAGAACTACAACAGGAACAGCAACTTGGGAAGAAATTGCCTATACCACATATTTAGGTATTGGTAGATTTGCCGTAGTAGGTAACGGTACAAGCGCCATGAGTATTGATTTGTTATCAGCTAATCATCAACTAGCAACTGGTCCTCATGTAGTAACACAAGTTCCAACACCAACTCAAATTAGATTTCCTGCTAGAACAACAGGTACAATCGATACCTCAGCATCTGCACTAACCGGAGTATTATACGCTCGTCCAGATACTTTCTTTACACATAGACCATTTGACGGCGGTGTTCAGCTAGGTACTGGTAATCCAAGTCACGGTGCACAGGCAATTCGTCAAAGTAAAAAATACATTCGTTACCAATCTGGTAAAGGTATTATGTATACCACCGGTGGTTTGTTTGCACCAAGTTATACACTTGCCTCTGCTACAGCAGCTGACACGGTAATTAATAGTTATATTACATTTACCTGTGACGACAACGACCACGGACTACAACCAGGTGCAGAAATTGAAGTTATTGGTATGGTAGATTTTGAATTTAATGGTGACTATACCGTTGAAAGTATTGTTGATGCACGTAGATTCCGTGTTAGATCAAATGCACCATTGTCATCAACCACAGGTACACTAGGACCTGATGCCAAAGTTCTTTTAAAACGCTGGCACGGATCAACCGTTCGTATTGGTGCATTTGATGAGCAAAACGGTTTATTCTATCAATACGATGGTCAAGAAATGGCGTTGGTTCGTCGATCAAGTACAAACCAATTAACAGGAACCGTTTCAATTACACTAGACAGCAATACCGTAACTGGTACAAATACTAGGTTCCAAGATCAATTAAAAGTTGGAGACAAAATTGTTATTCGTGGGATGAGCCATATTGTAACAAGTATAGCAAGTCAAACATCAATGACTATGGCTCCAGACTGGCGCGGCGCAAACTCTATTACAGGAGCAAGAGTCTGTGTAACTACAGAATTGTATATTCCTCAACGTGACTGGAACATTGATCCTATTGACGGAACAGGACCAAGTGGTTACGAAATGTTACCATGGCGTATGCAGATGTTAGGTATGCAATACTCATGGTATGCTGCTGGTTTTGTAGAATGGATGCTTCGTGGAGCTGATGGTAGATTTGTATTCTTACATAAGGTAAGAAACTCTAACGTAAATACCGAAGCGTATATGCGTACTGCTAACTTGCCTGTGCGCTACGAAGTTGAAAATAGATCAGCAGTTAGCAAATTATCAGCAGCTATGAATTCCGGTCAAAACTATATGGATCTTACAGATGCATCAAGATTCCCAACAACTGGAACCGTATATGTTGATAACGAATTAATTTCTTACTCTGGAAAATCTGGAAATAGACTACTAGGATGTACAAGAAATGCTTCTTTCTTAGCCTTTACAGCAGGCCAAAACAGAACTTTCTCGGCAGGAACAGCCGCAGCACATTTAGTAAATGCAGGAGTTCAATTAATTAGTTGTACAACAACCCCAACAATTAGTCACTGGGGTTCAGCTTTACTAACTGACGGTATGTTTGATACAGACCGCGGTTACATTTTTAACTATGCGTCAACTGGTTTGAGTTTTACAACATCAAAACAAACAGCATTTATGATTCGACTAGCGCCTTCAGTTTCTAACGCTATTGTTGGAGATTTAGGTGAACGCGATCTGCTAAACAGAGCGCAGTTACTCTTAAATGAAATTGCGTTAACTGCTGACTCTGGTACGGGTGCTATTGTTGTTGAAGGTATTTTAAACCCAAGAAATTATCCAACAGATCCTACCAAGATTACCTGGACTGGTTTATCCAGTGCTGCATCTGGTGGACAACCAAGCTTCGCACAAATTGCACTTGGTGGTTCTATTAACTGGGGTGGTGTTGCACCGTTTACAACAACAGCTACCGTTCAAGGAGCATTAACTACAACAATTAGTGCTAGAGGATTTACTACCGTATCGAATACAATTACTGCTATTGCTAATCCTGCAGGAATTTCAGGATATGCTAATGCGTTGCAGTTAGGAAACATTACGTTCTATATTCTTAATACTGCATATGATGCATTATTATCTACAACACCATTACGTGTTGGCGATCGACTAGCAGCGGCAACATACATTACCGGTGGCCAATCTATATCCGGTATTACTAGAGGATATTTAGGAACAATTTATACTAGGATTGATATGAGTTCTGGTGCAAACGCAACCAGTCCGGCAAGTTCTAATATATCAATAACCGTTTCTAGCGCAGCATCTATTTCTTATGCTAGTGCATTTAGTAATGCTAGAAACGATTTCTTAATAACCAATGCAGATTATACCGCATCAAAACTTCAAGTTGGTGATATTTTAAGTGCTACAACTTATGTTATTAGTAGTCAAACCGTAGCAAGTGTTACTACTTCATATGTAACTATTGCAGGAACTGCTTATACTCGTATTGTTATGAGTGCCAATGGTAATGCTTTATCTCCCGGTAACACTAACATAACAACAACGGTGCAGGCAGCAGGTACAGCAGCATCTTACTCAAATACTAACTATTTGTTCTTTACATCAGCAACTTGGAATGCATCAAGTGCATCGGTAGGAACTCGTATTGCAACCAGCTATACACAATTCCCAGCTGGTACTTCTGTAGGTTCAGTAACATCAAGACAATTAGGAACAACAATTGTACAGCGTGTTACATTTACACAAACTTCTAGTGCAACTATTAGTGCAGCAGGTACGGTTACATTCCAGTTTGGTGATCCGCAGTATGCGCTACCGGGTGAACAGGTATTCTCGTTCGTTGCTAACCCAGGAAACACTACAGCTATATCATTAACTGAACTTAAAGAATTAACAACTACAGCTATTGGTGGTAGAGGTGCGTTCCCGAACGGGCCAGACGTACTAGCTATTAACGTGTATAAGGTTACAGGAACCGCAACGCCAGGATCAATTATTCTTCGTTGGGGTGAGGCACAGGCTTAATCGAAGATTCCCAACTAGTCAACATACGATCTAACTCACGTCTTACTTGGGTTAGATCGTTTCTAGTTTCAGTAATGTCATTAGGAACCTTGCCTGTTAAAAAGACATGATCATGCTGTTGATCAAGTGCTTGAACTCTAGATTTGATCGTCAATAGCATGTCGATCATTTTTTTCTGTAGATCAGAATCAGTTACCAAAGAAATTCTTTCTTGAAATTTTTGATATTCCTGTTTGAAGCGTTCGCTATTTTGTATTTTCATCATTTTCTAAGACCAATATAGTTTCAATTTTTGTTTTAATAAGCTGATTATTTAGTGTGGTTTTTAAACCATTATGAAGATTTTTAGGCAAGTATTCGATGCTGCTCCAACATATTGTTGGGCTAGCCCTTGTTAAAAATTCTTCTTCAACTAAACAAACATAAGTGCCGTATTCAAACCCCTTATCTTCGCTAAGATATAATTCAATAGGTAATATTCTACCCTGAGAATAATCTCTTAAAAGACCCTGGGCATCTTCTAATAAAGTATTTTGTCTTGGAAAAGTAGGAACGGTCCATTTGTAATCTTCTAAGATTAACAAAATCCGTTCTGTTTTTTTGGCAAGAAATAGTAGTCCGGCACGCTGTTGCATACCTTTACTTATTCTCCGTCGAGGTTAAATCTCCACGTTCCGGCAGCATATTCGCCTTCGAATGATTTGAGCCACTGCTCTAAATCCCATTTATATTGAATACCTGTTTTTAAATTGGTAACATATGTTAGTTCAGTAGCCGCAGCTGGATCAAAAACGGTTACCCATGTAGTACCATCCCATTCAATAATAGAATTTGCTTTAAGATATAGGTCATATCCGTTTACATCTTTCCATCCATCTGGACCGTCGTAAGGATCTCCGCTGCTTCCGTCTGCAGGACTTTGGCCATATTGCATTACTCCGCCTCTATTTTCACTAGGGTTTACATCTTCTAGCATCAAATATCTAATACCAGGAGTTATTAACGATGCAGAACCAAACACTTCGATTGGATTAAATTTATAAGGATCGATAATTGCATCTATTGTTGTCCAACTATTATTTGATCTTGCTGGTCCGGGAATCGATGTATTTGAAGGTTTATCTTCAATTGTTACAACAAGATATGTTGGATCTATCTGATTAATTGTAAATGTTCCTCGAATTTCATTACCGTTAGGCTGTAAGAAGTAGACCATACTTAATCCCGGAGTATAACCACCGTGATGTTCTAACACAAGATTCCAATCTAATCTATCTCCATATTTTACTGGAACATCAAGGCCTGCAGCCTGAACGGCTTCATAAACGTCTAAAATAGATAAATCGTAGTCATTGGATTGACCGTTATTACTTTTTAATAACAAGACACCGTATTGATCATAGGTTCTAAATAACTGAGTACCGGCTTTTCCAAGGTCCATTGTTAAGTCTTCAAGTCCTAGCACATCACCGTCTTCAGTAAAGATATTAGTAACAATGTTTTTAACAACTCCAAGTTTTTTAACTTTAGCAGGAGCTGTAATAAAGATAGGCATATCAAATTCTATACTACAAATATCAATATCGCTTTCTGCTGCTTGCGGAATTGTTCTAGAACTAAACGTTAAATTTTTTAAATTTACAACACTAAGACTAGTCCAATCAACAAAGTTATCAGTGGTTTGAATTTCGAAACTTGGATTAAAGAAAACAAGAATTTGTTCTAACAATTGCAATTTTTGATCAGTGTTTGAAGTCCATATATCTGCTTTCATGCTTAACTTATACGGAGTTGGCATTAAACGTTCTATAGTATAATGACCACCTTGAGTACTTTCATATATAGGATCACCTGCTTCATCAAAGTCTGAATATTTTCTTTCTCTAATATTGATTTTACTTACAAAGGTAGCATCGCTTAGTCTAGTCATGTCAAGCTCTAGACCTGTAATATAACAAGCAATTCTTGGTACGGTAGGCATTTTATTTTCAGAGTTATCTCTAATAATAGAAGCTACTTGACGTGTTAAATCACCGTACATTACTGGCACATGGCGTTCTTCGCCGTCACCGGCCTTATACTTGAATCCAATAAAAAAGCGCATGAACTGAGTCACATAGCGTCTTATCTGCCCATCATAAAAGAAGTCCATTATTCATCCGCCTTTGGTCTTAGAGCTTTACTTAAACTCTGTCTTTCTTTGATCATTTTATTATTGATCTTATTAACCGTTTCATTATTAATAAATCCAGTCTTCTGCGTCTTGCGATCATCCTTGCCTTCAAATGTAGCGCCAATTTCTGTATCGGAAGGACCTAGATTGCTCATAGTCATGCGTATATTATCCTCAAATTTAACCCATCGTGCTCCGTTAAATCTAAACAATCTATTTGGAAAATAATCAGTACGTAAATGAAATTGTCCTTCTGCAGGATTTAAAGGAAACGCAATACCACTTGAGAACGGTGTTCCGTTCGGAGGAATTCCGTCACCGGTGATATAACCGCCATAGTCTTCCCATTCCGGAGTCTTATAAATTGTTGAAGCAGTTGCACCTACATAAATTGGATCTCCGTTCTCGTCAAACAACGGATCTCCAGTCTCATCAGTGGCTTGAGTTTCAAAAGAAACATTTAATTGTGTGTTATCCGATGTAACTAGCTCAGTTTCGCCTGTAGTTAAATTTTTCTGCAAAGTATAAAACTTGCTTGTGTCATATCCGCTCTTTGGTGCATCTGCTTCAGCTTGGTCAAGAACTGCTTGTGTAATCTGCATTTCTTTTTCATAAGTTGACATAATGTCGCGTAATGTTTGGTTTGTACCTTCACCTGCAACGCCGTCAAGAATTTGTTTAAACTCTTGACTATCTACTAGAGGTTTGCATTTAGCACGATATAAATGTGGATACCAAGTTACTGAAAAACCTTCCGCAGCACGACTAACTTCTTCAATAACATAAAAACGTTTTAACGCAAAGTTAAAATCGTTAAGTGCATATTCGTCTTTTAAATGAGGCAATTCTAACACATCGCCTGATATAATTTTTCTACCAAGTTTTTCTACGGTATCATTAATATGAAACGTTATAAAAATTGTATCATTTTGCAAGAACAAACCAAATTGACTTAGATTAAAATCAATGTCTTGCAGGTTATATACGCCTCTTAAAATATAAACATCAGGATCATATTTTCGGTCACGATTTTCTAAAAATAAAAGATCTTGAATATTTGACACAGAATCGGTTCCGTAAGTAGGAGTACTAGGATTATCTCCTTGTACAGAACTACCGGGCCCTAAATACTTGTGAACAAGCACATCTGTACCGCCAACTTGGAACATTTCCCAGACGGTTTTATCAATGAATTTGTAGTCGTTGCCCTTTTCGGGACGATATAGCGAAAGTCTTGGCATAGTCATATATTTACCGCTACGATAAATACAAGCATGAGCTCAACTGATCAAGTAAAACAAGAGGTTTATAACTACTGCAAAGCTATGCTAGGCGACGGCATGGTTGATGTAGAGTTAGACCCAATCCACTACGAAACAGCCCTTAATCGTGCCCTAGCGGTTTTCCGTCAGCGTTCAGATAATGCTGTAGAAGAAAGCTATGCCTTTTTAGTGCTAAAAACCGATGTTAACGAATATATTTTGCCTAAGGAAGTACAACAGGTTAGGCAAATTTTTAGAAGAAGCGTTGGTTCAAGAACTGGAGGCGGTACCGGAGGTACGGTATTTGAACCTTTTAATTTAGCCTATACTAATACATATTTGTTAAGCTCGACAAATATGGGCGGTTTGTTAACCTATGAACTCTTTTCGCAATATCAAGAGCTTGTAGGAAAAATGTTTGGAGCATTTATTAATTTTACTTGGCATCCGCAGAGTAAAAAGTTAATAATTCATCAAAGACCAAGAACTGATGAGTCAGTTATGTTACAAATCTATAACACAAAACCAGATAGCTCTATCATAACCGATACCTATTCTGGGCAATGGATTAAAGATTATGCTTTAGCTAACTGCAAAATGATGCTAGGACAAGCTCGTGAAAAATTTGCTCAAATTGCCGGTCCTGGCGGCGGAAGCTCATTAAACGGAGCAGCACTCAAAACAGAAGGGCAAGCCGAAATTGATAAGTTAACTGAAGATCTAATGAAATTGGTGCCAGGCGGCTCCGGTTATACCTGGATAACTGGTTGACCTTCAAATAAATTTCACGTATAATATCCTTTAACTGGAGGATATTATGATTATAGGTGTATGCGGGTTTATTGGATCGGGCAAAGATACTATTGCCGATTATCTAGTTAATTTCCACGAATTTAGACGAGAGTCTTTTGCTAATACATTAAAAGACGCAGTAAGCTCTGTGTTTGGTTGGGATCGAACTATGTTAGAAGGTCGAACCAAAGAAGCAAGAGAGTGGCGCGAACAAGTTGATCCTTGGTGGGCAGAAAGACTTGCAATGCCTACACTTACTCCAAGGTGGGTACTTCAATATTGGGGCACAGAGGTATGCCGCAAAGGCTTCCATGATGATATTTGGATAGCATCATTAGAAAATAAACTTCGTAATTCTAAGGATAATGTAGTAATTTCAGATTGTCGTTTCCCCAACGAAATTAGCAGTATTAGAAATGCGGGTGGTAAAATTGTATGGGTACGCAGAGGAGAACTTCCCGAATGGTATGATATAGCGTTAGCCGCTAATCAAGGACATAACTGGGCGTTCCAAGAATTAAAAATGCGTAAAATTCATGCTAGTGAAACTGCATGGGTAGGAACAGAATTTGATCATTTTATAGATAATAACGGAACTATCGATGATCTATTTAAGCAGACAGAATTAGTAGTCAGAGACCAAATCTCCTTGACGCCAAGTAATGCCCTCTTTGCTTAAAACTTGAGAACAATTACAACATATTGTTTTTAGATTACTAGGACGGCAGTTATCTAAATTGCCGTCTACGTGAAATACTCTAAATACTTCAGAATGCGGACTTTTAAATCCGCATTTTTCGCATTGCGATTTCATTTTGTATCCAGCACGTTTCCAACGAGGTATATGTGCTTTAGACCCGTGAGCTAGACACGCTTCGCAGAGCGTTCTATAATAAGGTTTTTTACCTTTATAATAATTTAATGCTCTAGGCCGTTCATTACAGGCCTTACAAAGTGGTCTCATAAAAATATTTACACCTTTTCTTCCCCTTTTTCTGATGTTATAAGAAGGTATTTTTACCTTTTACCGCTAAATACTTTGAGTAAAACTATTACCAGGAGAATAGGGAATGGCACTAACATCACCAGGCGTACAAGTAACGGTAATTGACGAGAGTTTTTACACACCTGCAGAACCAGGTACAACTCCGCTTATCGTTGTGGCCACAGGACAGAATAAAACAAATGCAGCAGGCACAGGCACCGCTGCTGGAACATTAAAAGCAAATGCTGGTAAGGCTTATAAGATGACAAGCCAGAAAGATTTGGTAGATACATTTGGTGTTCCGTTCTTTGAAAAGACAGCCAGTGGATCACCAATCCATGGCGGAGAGCGTAACGAATACGGTCTACTAGCAGCATATAGCTATCTAAGCGCATCGAACGCAGCTTTCATTGTAAGAGCAGACATAGATCTTGATCAACTAGAAGCAACAGCAGACGCCCCGGGAGCAAATCCAACAGACGGCGCATGGTGGCTAGACACACAAAATACAACATGGGGTATTCAAGAATGGAACAGCGCAACCGTTCCAAACGGTGGACAAAAGTTTGCCGCAAAAACTCCAATTGTTTTATCCGATGACGATACATCAAAATTAGACGGTTCAGATGTTCCTTTAGCATCAGTTGGTTCTATTGGAGATTATGCCGTAGTTGCAGTATCAACAGGTCCAGCAGCAGTATACTTTAAGACTCCTGGAAACAGCGGTGCTGGTGTAACAGCCGGTAGCTGGGTTTTAGTAGGCAGCAATGACTGGGCAGCAAGTTGGCCAACCGTTAGCGGTGGCGCCGTGACAGCGTTAACAGCAGCAGATACATTCTTAATCAATGGAACATCAGTTGCAGTTCAATCAGGCGGCAGCGTAAGTGCAAGATTATCAGCAACAGCAAGTTATATTAACGGCTTAGGCATTACTGGTGTGAGTGCTAAAGTAGCAAACAGCAGATTATATCTATACTCAGATGGTTCTACAGATACAGCAGGCGATTCAACACTAAGTGGTGCTATTGTAATTGCAACAGGTTCGGGAACCGTTCTAACTGATCTAGGAATTGCAACAGGTACATACCTACAACCAAAACTAGTTCACGCTCCACACACTTCTGTTCCAACATTTAAGAGAACAGATAATCCTTCAACAAAACAAGGATATCCAACAGGTTCTGTATGGATTAAAACTACAGAGCCAGGAAATGGTGCTCGTTGGAGAGTTAAGAAATATAGTTCAGCTACACAAGCATGGACAGCAATTTCTGCTCCAATCTATGGAACAACACATTCCGCAGATTATTATTTAGATCGCTCAAATGGCGGTTTAGCAATTGACAAAGATTCTTTATTTGTTCAATTTAACAGCGACGAAGAATTTAGTTATTCAACACCAAACGGTACTCCGTCAACTGACACTACATTAGAAACTTCTAAATTTAAAATTTGGAGACGTGCTGTTAAAGGTGCAACAACAATTACTTCTAAAGTAATTACTAATGGAACACTAAGTGGTGCTAAGACATTTACAATTAAACAATCTGTTGTAGGTGATGCAGCTCTAAGTACAGCAGCTACCGTTACATTTACAGCAGCAGGCGACAGCACTGATGCAGAAACAATTGCAGCAGCAATTAACGCATTAACATTTTATGACTCAACTGGCTTAGTTGAAATTACAAACAATGTTGAAGCAAGTGTTTCAGCAGACAACCAGTTAGTAATCAAACACAAAGCTGGCGGCGAAATTAGATTTAAAGATACATCAAGCACAGCATTTGCAACATTATTCAGTGCATCTGCTTATGTGTTAGATTTAAGCTCAGCAGCACCTGGCGCAGCTGACGGTTATCTAGCAACTTACTGGCAACCACTAGCAACTGCTGGATTTACAGCAAGTGGCGATGCTCCATTAAATGAAGCAGAAGACGGCCAATTATGGTTTAACAACGTTTATAGCGATGTTGACATCATGGTTCACAATGGTTCTACATGGAAAGGTTACAAAAACGTATTTGCTTCAACAGATCCAGCAGGTCCGTATGTAGGTGCAAGTATGCCAACAACACAACAAGACGGTGTAACATCTCTTGTAACTAACGATTTGTGGATCAGCACAGCTGATATGGAAAACTTCCCAACAATTTATCGCTTTAATGATGACATTCAAGGCGGTATTACCGATAAGTGGGTTTTAGTTGACAAGACTGATCAAGTTTCAGAAGAAGGAATTGTATTTGCTGATGCACGTTGGGCAACTAGCGGCGGCGACACATCTGTAAGTCCAACTCTTGCAGCATCAACAATTGTTGATTTATTAAGCAGTGACTTCTTAGACTTTGACGCTCCAGATCCAGCACTATATCCAAAAGGCATGTTGCTATGGAACCTACGTCGTTCTGGCGGTAACGTAAAACAATATAGAAATAGTTACATCGATGTCACAGCAGACAACGGACGCATGGGCAATGTAAGCATGGAACTATACGTAACAGATCGTTGGACAACAGCATCTGGTAATAACGAAGACGGTTCTGGTACATTTGGTCGCAAGGCACAACGTAAAGTTGTTGTTCAAGCACTTAAGAGTGTAATTGATACAAGTTCAGAAATCCGCGATGAAGAGCGCAGAAACTTTAACTTAATTGCTGCACCTGGATATTCAGAAGTGTACAGCAACCTAGTTAACCTAAACATTGATCGTGGCATGACAGCATTTGTTCTTGCAGATACTCCATTCCGCTTAAAGAGCAACGCAACAGAACTTATTAATTGGGGTACAAACGCAAACGCAGTAACCGACAACGGTGATGCAGGTGTTGTAACTTATGATGAATATTCTGCAATGTGGTATCCAAATGGATTTACAACAGACTTAAGTGGTGTTAATGCAGTTGTTCCTGCAACACACATGATGCTTAAGACAATTGCACTAAGCGATCAAGTTTCTTATCCATGGTTTGCACCAGCAGGTACAAGACGTGGCGGTATTACTAATGCAACATCAGTTGGTTACATTGATTCTGTATCAGGAGAATTCCAAACCGTATTCCTAAACGAAGGTATGAGAGATGTTCTTTATGACCTAAAGATTAATCCAATTCCATTCTTTGTTGGCGTAGGACACGTAGCATTTGGTCAAAAAACAAGAGCAAAGAATGCTTCTGCACTAGATAGAATTAACGTAGCACGTTTAGTTGTATACCTGAGAAGCCAATTAAACAAACTAGCTCGTCCATACATTTTTGAACCTAATGATAAAATCACTAGAGACGAAATTAAAGGCGCAGTAGAAAGTTTATTGCTTGAATTAGTAGGCTTAAGAGCACTATACGACTTTGCGGTGGTTTGTGATGAAAGTAATAACACACCATCAAGAATCGATCGTAACGAACTTTATGTTGATATCGCAATTGAACCAGTGAAAGCAGTTGAGTTCATTTACATTCCATTGCGTGTTAAGAACACAGGAGAGATTTAAAAATGGCACTATCATCACTGAATAGATTTTCTATTCCACCATCAGGTGCAAACAGCAACACAGCGTTGCTAATGCCAAAACTAAAGTATCGCTTTAGAGTAACATTACTTGGTTTCGGTGTTGAATCTAGCGTAGAATTAACTAAGCAGGTTCAAGACGTTACAAGACCTAAAGTATCTTTTGAAGAAATGACACTAGATGTTTACAACTCAAAAGTATACCTAGCAGGTAAGTACTCATTCGAAACCGTTACATTAACACTACGTGATGATGCATCTGGTTTTGTACAAAAACTTGTTGGTCAACAAATTCAGAAACAATTTGACTTTATGGAACAGGCATCTGCACGTTCTGGTATCGACTACAAGTTCCAAACTAACGTTGAAGTACTTGACGGCGGTAACGGTGCTAGCGAAGCAAACGTTCTTGAAAAATTTGAAATGTATGGTTGCTTTGTTCAAAATGCAGACTACGGCGAGTTAGCCTACGGTACTAACGAACATGCTACCGTGGCATTAACAATTCGTTTCGATAACGCAATTCAGTTTGCAGGAGCAAACGGCTCCGGAACAGATCGTGGTATTGGCGCAGTTGTTGGTCGTACAATTGGCGAAGCTGTTACTGGACGTTCAGGCGCACAATAATAACTCATTTGAGTCAAAAGAGCCCGGAAATATTCCGGGTTTTTTTGTGGCATAAATATTTGTATGGCAAATAAATTTACTCGTTTCCTTACAGGTGTCGGTCAAGGTCTAACAAATCCAAAAGGTGTTTGGGGGAATTGGCAACACGCAACTCGTCTGTATATAGACGATACAATGAGGTTGGCTCCGAGAACCAAGTTCTTATTTTATGTTCGATTTGAATTAGATAAGACTGCAATTAAAGCACCTCAATTTACAAATAGACATGCCGACGAAATTGGATTCTTAGTAAAATCTACCGACTTGCCTAAGTACACAATCGAATCTGTTACTAAAAATCAATATAATCGTAAAAAAATAATTTACAAAAACTATACTTACGATCCTGTTAATCTAACATTCTACGATGACAGCGCAGGAATTATCAATGCACTATGGGCATTGTATATGGGATATTATATTGCTGATCGAAATCTTCCTGATCAGGCATTTTCTAAAACAAACTATAGACAGACTGAGACAGGATTAGACAACTTCCAATACGGATTTGACAATAACAGAGGCCCAGATTTTATTAAAAGTATTTCTGTGTATACTATGAGTCGTAGAAGATTTAACGGATACACATATATTAATCCAAAAATAACATCCTGGAGTCACGGTAATGTTGATTACTCGGCAAGCAGTGAGGCATTAGAAAACACAATGAGTTTTCAATATGAATCTGTTAGATATAGTTCAGGACAAGTAGCCATTGGAAGTCCTAAGGGATTCGCTACATTACACTACGATACCACACCAAGTCCATTAAGTGTTGCCGGTGGAGGTGTTGCAACATTAACAGGACCTGGAGGTGTTCTAGACGGTCTTGAATCAGTGTTTGGTGCTGTAGGTGATGGTACTGCATTTGGTAGTATCGGCGGCTTCTTAGGAACTGCCATTGCTGCTGCAAATACCGTTAAAAATATCAAAGGTTTAAGTAAAGACGGACTTAAACAAGAAGCAATTAATATTTTAAGTAGTCCTGCAACAATTCGTGGAGCAATCAATACCGTTGGCGGTATTGTTGGAGCAACATTTCCAAAGAATTCAAACAATACAGATACCACAATAGCAAGCCCTAAAATAATGGCCGGCGGGGATAACATAGTATAATGTCAACTAATCTACCAGCACCTATAATCGAAGATAGCGCAGAAGCTACTAAATTATTTTTTGATCAGTATGGAATCAGTCCTTTAGAATTTTCTGCAAACGAAGTATCAGCAGCAATTGGTTTTTTTGAGTCAAAAGGATTTTCTGGCCAAGCGGGCACCGCCACAGCATACACATTATTAAACCAAGCTAAAATAGATGGAGTTTCTGTTTTTAAATTATTAGATACATTAAAAACTTTTGATGGTGTTGAGCTAAGTGCTGTCGTAAGCGAAATATTGAATAATAATAGACGATCAACATCTACACTAGGCTATAGATCATTATCTATTAGTAAAGCCGAAATTCTTAGAAATATATCACCGTAATGCCTAAATTTGCATCAGGAAGGTTTGAGATGAAAAATCCCGACAAATACGTTGGGAAAAAAACACCGTTAGCTCGTAGTAGCTGGGAATTTATTTTTATGAGAATGCTTGATGAACATCAGGGCGTTCAAAATTGGGCTAGCGAAAGTATACAAATACCTTATCGAGATCCTTTAACAGGAAAATATACCGTGTATGTCCCAGATTTTTTTATTGTCTATGTTGATAAGAACGGAAATAAACATGCAGAAGTTGTAGAAGTAAAACCGGAAAGTCAAACTAAATTAGAAAGTGTTGGAAAAAGTCTTTATAACCAGGAACAATATGTAAAAAATATGGCCAAATGGGAAGCTGCTAGTAAGTGGTGTAAACAGCAAGGTGTAAGATTTCGTATTGTAAACGAAGGCGATATTTTTCATCAAGGTAAAAAACGTAGATAAGTAATATATGACCAAAAAACTTGAAGAACTTTTTAATTTAGACTCTGCCGAACCAGAGAAAAAAACAGAAGAATCTGCTCCTGTTGTTTCGCACGAACAAGTTAATTCTCTTGAAGATAGCTATAAAGCAGTAGCAGAAATAACCAAAGGGTTACCTGTTATCAAAGAGTTAGAAGAATTAGACGATAAAGAACTTGACAATCTAGCAAAGAAAGCAGAAGATGCCTACGACGATTTAATGGATTTGGGCATGAATGTAGAAGTACGATACAGCGGCCGTATTTTTGAAGTAGCAGCAAGCATGATGGGCAATGCTATTAACGCTAAAACTGCTAAAATTGATAAAAAATTAAAAGCAATTGATCTTCAACTTAAGAAGTATAAGATTGATAAAGATAATAACGAAGATCCAAACGATGTGTTACAAGGCCAGGGCTACATCATTACAGACCGCAACGATCTTCTTAAGAAATTGGGTCAAAAGGAATAAATATAGTTATGAAGACTTTTAGAGAATACCTTGCTGAAAGCAAAAAATCGTACCCTTTTAAAGTAAGGGTAGCTGGCGAACTGCCTGAAAATTTTGAGAAAAATTTCAAAGAATGCTTGGGAGCAACAAATCCTACTATTGTAGAAAAATCAAAAACTCCTATACAAGCATCACCCATTGATTTTCCAGAATTAAGTAATGTGGAAGTTCATACATTTGAAGTTGTTTGTGAATATCCTATTACTGCACCAGAAATTGCAGAACATGTCAAGTACTTTGTACCGGAGAGCCATTTCCGTATTAGAAACGGCGGTGATTCTCACGAAGCAGACATAGTATTTGTTGACTCTGAGCCAAGTGGTAAAGCTGTTTTAGAAGAACCAGTATTGTCAAACGACAAGATTAAGGTTAAAGATTATTTCGGTGATGATTTTAATAAAGGATTTTTAAAAGATCTAGAAAAAACATCAAAGACTAGAAAGAAAGAAAACGGCACACAGGTCGAATACAAATTACCTAAATTTAAACAAGACAAGGCGGGTGCAAGCTCACCTATGAGTAAAGTTGATAACCCTAACCCAGTCAAAGGATAAAAAATGAATTTTCATGAATTGCTAACAAAAATGCAAGAATTAGACAGGCCAGTTGAAGAGTGCGGTGAGCCAATGAACATGCCTGCTCCAGCAATGCAAACTCCTCCAACGACACCTCCAAGCATGAGTGTTAACCTAAATGCTCAAGGCATGGATAATATTGAGGACTTATTAAAGTTAATTACTAAAGTCAATCCTGATACAATTAAATCAGATCCAACTTTACCATCTTTAACACCTCCAGGTCCTTCTATCGCTAGCATTAAACCAGAATTACCCCCACTAAAAATGTTACCTGACTTTGATAAACCAGGTGATGACAAAATGAATCCTCCGGGATTACCTGGCCTTGGCGGCGGTGGTGACGAACCAAAAGTTATCGATATCGATATTGACGGTGATAAAGAAAAAGAAGGTCCCGGCCCAGACGGTAGTCCTGAACATGAAGGTCCAGAAGGCGAAAAACCTGAACCAGAAGAAATGGACGACAAAGAAGAAAAAGACGACGACGAAGATAAAGAAGATGAGGCATTTGGTAATTCAGTTGGAAGTTCAGAGCCAGAAACTAAAGATGCATCATTTTCAACACACGACGGCAACGATTTAAACAAATCAAAAGGAACATATCCTAAAGTTGCTGGTGGCGATAACCCAATGCAAAAACAAAAATTTGAGGGCGATTTAAGATCTCAAATTCGTGCAGAACTAATGCAACGATTAGCAGAAGCTAAAGGAGCGAAATAATGGCAAGCGTAACAAGAACTAATGGCTTACAGGCAACCGTAGGTACATTGTATTCTCCTAATTGCAACTTGTTTAAGATTCAAGTTCAAAATAACAGCAACTCTAACATTGATCTTCGCGCAGAAGATGACGCAGTTGACGAAGTAGTAGAAGTTATTGTTAAAGAATTAAATCCTATGGCTTACTTTACCGTAGATGCTGCTACAGGGTTAATTTATGTTGTAATGGATAAAAACATCAACGATGCTAGCGAACTACAAACTAGAATTCGTAATTTGGGTTCTTCAGTAGGTGCAAACGGCGTCGATGTTCGTGGAACTGACGTTACATTAGGTACAAGTTTTACCGTTGCTTAATCTACAAATATAGTCAAATAGGGCCGCAAGGCCCTATTTTTTTCAGTAAATAATAGTATGGCAAAATCATTAGATGGCGTATTAATTAAGAAGGCGCATAAACAGCAACGATACACACTTGAAGAAGTTAAACATCTCGAAGCGTGTATGGATCCTGTTACAGGTCCTCTTTATTTCGCTAAAAATTTTATTAAAATTCAACATCCTGTTCGAGGTAGTATTCCCTTTGAACCGTACGAATACCAAGAACGGTTAATTGAAGCCTATCACGGCAACAAACAATGTATTGCTATGTTGCCTCGTCAGATGGGTAAGACCACATGTGCCGTTGCTTACTTACTCTGGTACACAATGTTTGTACCTGATTGTCAAGTTCTTATTGCCGCACACAAATACGAAGGTGCAAAAGATATTATGGATCGTTACCGTTATGGTTACGAAAACCTTCCAGATTTTATACGTGCAGGTGTTTATTCATACAATAGAAATACAATCGAATACGATAACGGTGCTCGTATACAAGCAACCACAACTACAGAAAATACTGGTCGTGGTAAATCTCTATCATTGATTTATTGTGATGAGTTTGCGTTTGTGCAACCTCCCGAGAAAGCTAAAGAATTCTGGACTGCCCTATCGCCTACACTAGCAACAGGCGGTAAGTGTATCATTACATCAACACCTAACTCAGACGAAGATCAGTTTGCGTTAATTTGGACCGAAGCAAACAAAAGATTTGACGAATTTGGCAATGAACAAAAATTAGGAGTTAACGGATTTCATAGTTATTTTGCCCACTGGAGCGAACATCCAGACCGAGATGACGAATGGGCAAGATTAGAACGTGCAAAAATTGGAGAAGAACGTTTCCGTCGTGAATTTGAATGTGAATTCTTGATCTTTGACGAAACGTTAATTAACTCAGTTAAACTTGCTGAATTAAAAGGTACTGAGCCTATGTTATCTATGGGACAAACACGATGGTACAAAGAGATTAATCCGCAAGCAACATATCTTGTAGCATTAGATCCTAGTTTAGGAACAGGCGGTGACAATGGTGCTATTCAAGTATTTGAAATGCCCCATATGGATCAAGTAGCAGAATGGTATCATAATTTAACTCCAGTACAAAGTCAAGTAAAAATATTAAGAGAAATTTGTTCTTATATCCAGGATCAGGGAGAATTAAAAGGCGGTCATCCTCAAATTTATTATAGTGTTGAAAATAACACTTTAGGTGAAGCTGCTTTAATTTGTATTCAAAATATTGGCGAGGAAAATTTCCCCGGATTATTCTTGAGTGAGCCTATACGTAAAGGACATGTGCGTAAATTCCGCAAAGGGTTTAATACTACACATAAGACAAAAATTTCTGCATGTAGCCAACTTAAACACATGATTGAAACTCATAAAATGAAGTTATGTTCAAAACCTTTAATTTCAGAGTTAAAAACATTCGTTGCTACTGGAATTGGATTTAAAGCTAAATCTGGGGAACACGACGACTTAGTGGCTGCATTATTGTTAATAATTCGCATGTCTAGCATACTAGCGGACTGGGACCCTAAAGTATACGAAAAAATGACTGATAAATTATCAGAAGACCAAATGCCTATGCCGATCTTTGTATCGGGCTTTATGTGATAAATACAGAATGGACGCTACAAACAATATTGCTACAGATTTATTTTATAAAATTAGAAGCCGCTTTAAAGGGTTAAAGCTAGGTTCAGAAACCAGCGAAATTACAATAAACCCAGAAGAAGCAAGATTTTTTGATTTTGATTACATGGAAGGTGAAACACCTGTAGGCCATGTTAGCATCAGCCTAGCTGAACCAAACTCTATGAAGGTATATTTCAGTACAGGAATTACTGAATCAATGAACGATCTTCAAAAGAAGAATTGGTTTGGATTTTTAAGAGAATTAAGATTATTTGCTAAACGTAGGTTAATGGCGTTTGATACTCGTGACATTACTAAAGACAATTTAGATAAACGAGATTATGCATTTTTAAGCCGCCATAATTCACCAGAACCTGCGGTTACAACACAACCAACACCAGTCGGAGAAAGCACAATGAATGTTACTGAAAGCACAATGTACGGATCTAAGACCGTAAGCTATCAAAAACTAATGGATACACGTTTGATTATTAAACATAGTCAAGCATTAACAGACGATCAAGCACCAGGTGCTAGAACACGTAATATTTCAGCATTATTTGTTGAAAACCAAGACGGTGAAAGATTTAAATATCCTTTCATTCATTTAGCAGGAGCTCGTGCTATGCAACGTCACGTGGCTAATGGCGGTGTACCATACGACGATATTGGTAAATCAATTGTACAAATGAGCGAAGAAATTGCTCAACTAAAAAGTTTTAGCAACTATGTTGTTCGTAATGATTTAATGAATTCAGATACAAACAATATTGTTGAAAGAAGCGGAGAGGCTCTAAATAGACTACGTGAACAAATTAAGGCACTATCTAAACAAAGTCATTACGAAGCATATAGAGAAAATTTCCAGGCATACGATAGTGAAGAAATACCACAAGACGTTGTAGAAGATTTTAAAGAAAAATTTACCGTTAGAAATTTTAAAGAAGACATTGCTAATGTATTTCCGGTCTTATATAGACTAATGAAAGAAGGAAACACGATAGGCTACGACGACATAGTCGCAATGACCAACAATGCCGCTGTCGAAGAAGAAACATTTGAAATGGAAAATTATGATCCATTTGAAAAATTTGAAAACTGGGTTTATCAATTAGGTGAAGCAAGCCCTATTCAAGATCCCGATCAAAAAGACGCAGCGATTAAAGAATTACAAGAATTAGTTGGACAACATTTTCCAGCAGGTGTAGATGGTAGCAATGCCATTGAAAGTTTAAAAGGCATCATTGAAGATCCTAAACTTGACCAAGCCATTAAAGATAAGGCAAAAGAAGATCCAGAGGCATGTTGCAGAGGGTTGGTTAAAGATTGGTTAGAACAAAACGCACCAGATGTAGTCGGCCAATTAGATTTTGGTGACTACTCAGAAGAAGAACCCGAAGCAGGAGGCGAAGAAGCACCCGAAGACGAACCTCAAATGGCCAGTGACGACAATGAGCAAGGAAAAGAGCGTACAGCAATTAATGTTCAAGAACTTGCAGAGTTTATCACAAGTTTCTATGATAAGGAATCTAATACATTCCCTAAAGGCCCAGAGGGTGTTTGCACAATGGTAGGCAAGAAGTTTGGTGAGCAGGCAGAACAAGTTGCTCGTAAATTTGTAGAAAGAATGGCACCACAACAATCAACAGAACAAAATCCTGAATTAGCAGAATTGGCAAGAGTTAGAGAATTAGCAGGCCTATAATAAAAAGAAAATACAATAGTTAGGGCACTTAGGTGCCCTTTCTTTTGGGCAAAATAATTTAAACTTTTTAGTCAACGTTCGGTCCTATTAATGCGTTATAATATTACACAGGCACTGATTGTCTGTGCTTTTAAAAAGGAAATTACTATGAAACTAGTAGCAACTTTAGTAGCATCATTATTTGCAGTATCCGCTTTCGCTGCAGATGCACCTAAGAAAGAAGAAAAGAAAGCAGAAGCCAAACCAGCTGCATCTGCGCCAGCACCTGCTGCTAAGGAAGCTCCAAAAGCTCCTGCTAAGAAAGAAGAAGCTAAGAAGTAATTTTAGTTGCCCCTTGTCAACGAAAGTTGGCATTGGGGCGTTACTATAATATCAAGGAGGGTTTTATGAAAAAACTCTTAATTGCAGGTTTAATTGGTTTATCTGCTTTTGGTGCGCAAGCAGGTCCACATCATGGCTATCATGGCGGACACCATATGCATCATGGGAGAGGTTGGAATTGGGTAGTTCCAGCTGTAGTTGGAGGTGCTGTGGTATATGCCGCAACTCGTCCTGTAGTTGTTCAACAACCGCCAGCGGTTATTCAACAACCGCCCGTTTATACGCAACAACAAGTATGTAGTCCTTGGACTGAAGTGCGCAATCCAGACGGTAGTGTAACACTTACAAGGACTTGTCAATAATGTTAATGAGGACTAGAAATGAAAAGGTTAGCAGTAATCTTAGCTGCGATGAGTTTAATTGGGACAAGCCAGGCAAATACGAGTCTCAATGGGAAAGAACTCTTTGGGAGACCTACAACTATAGAGTCACCAGCTCAGATTGCGATCAAAAAAGGACCGGTCCTTGCAAGATCTATCAAAATACAAAAACCTAAAATTTTTACAGGCAATCCTCACAAAATTGTTTTATTTGCAGATGACAGCGAAGATAACATTATTGAAGTTGACGATATCATTACATCTTATCGAAGAAAAGATCTACAAAGAATTCAAACAGACCCAACACCGGATGATCCTGAAGGTTTAATTACTGAAGAAATCCGGTGGAAATTATTTTTAGCAAGAACAGCGGCTATGATTCGTTATCACCAAATCCACTCATAGAGTGGATTTTTTTTGGTGAAATAAATTTTTAGAAAGGACTTGATCTTGCTAAATAAAAAGCGCATAATAGTTGTTATGCGATAGGCATAAAGTCATTTACATTAAAGGCATAAGGAGGCTATAAAATGGCAACATTAGCAGAAATTCGTGCTAAACTTCAAGAAGCACAATCAAAGTCCACAGGACAAACATCAAGCGGCGGCGACAACGCAATTTACCCACATTGGAACATGCAAGAAGGCAAGGAAGCCGTAGTTCGTTTCCTACCAGATGGCAATTCTAACAACACATTTTTCTGGGTTGAACGTGCAATGATCAAATTGGAATTCGCAGGAATTAAAGGCGAAACCGATTCACGTAAAGTTCAAGTACAGGTTCCCTGTGTTGAAATGTATAACGATGGTTCCGTATGTCCAATCCTTTCAGAAGTGCGTGGTTGGTTTAAAGACAAATCATTAGAGGATATGGGTCGTAAATATTGGAAAAAGCGTTCATATATCTTCCAAGGCTTTGTTGTTGAAGATGCTCTCAAAGAAGAAAAAACACCAGAGAATCCAATTCGCAGATTCATCATCGGTCCTCAAATCTATCAAATCATTCGTTCAGCACTAATGGACCCAGAGTTGGAAGAACTACCAACTGATTACCTCCGCGGTGTAGATTTCCGTATCGCAAAAACAAGCAAAGGTGGTTTTGCTGATTATTCTACAAGTAAGTGGAGCCGTCGTGAACGTGCTCTAACCGATGCAGAAAAATCCGCAGTTGATACCCATGGTTTGTTTAACTTGTCAGACTTCTTGCCTAAGAAGCCAACCGATGTTGAGCTTAAGGTTATGAAAGAAATGTTTGAAGCATCAGTTAATGGCGAAGCATATGACATGGACCGTTGGGGTCAATACTTCAAACCAGCAGGCATGGGTGCTGCAACAGGCGATCCTAACAAAGCTCGCTCAAGTGCTCCTGCTGAAGAAGTTGACGAAGAACCTACTCCTGTAGCAAGTGCTCCGGCAGCTCAGTCTACTCCTGTAGCAAGTGCTCCGGCAGCAGAAGGTGCTAGTCGTGCGCAAGACATTCTTGCCAAGATTCGCGCTCGTCAAAGTCAATAATAATAAAGTAAAGAGTGTGGGCAATACCCGCACTCTCTTACCACTACAGGGAACATAATATGGCAAAAGCATTTGATATTTCTAAATTTAGAAAGTCAATTACAAAGTCTATTGAAGGCTTGTCAATTGGCTTTAATGATCCTACTGATTGGATCTCAACAGGTAACTACGCTCTCAATTATTTGATTAGCGGTGATTTTAATAAAGGTGTACCGCTAGGTAAAGTTACGGTATTCGCCGGTGAATCTGGCGCAGGTAAATCATATATCTGTTCAGGTAACCTTATTAAGGCAGCACAGGCACAAGGAATTTATCCAATCCTAATCGATACAGAAAATGCTCTCGATGAAGATTGGTTAAAAGCACTTGGTGTTGATACTAGCGAAGATAAGTTGCTTAAACTTAATATGGCAATGATTGACGATGTAGCAAAAACTATTACAGAATTTGTTGCTGAATATAAAGCAATGCCTGAAGATAGCCGTCCTAAGGTTCTGTTTGTACTTGATTCACTAGGTATGTTGTTAACTCCTACAGATGTTAATCAGTTCGAAGCAGGCGATTTAAAAGGCGACATGGGCCGTAAACCTAAAGCACTTACAGCACTTGTTCGTAATTGTGTTAATATGTTTGGTAGTTTAAACATTGGTTTAGTTGCTACTAACCACACATACGCAAGTCAAGATATGTTTGATCCAGATGACAAAATCAGTGGAGGACAAGGTTTTATCTACGCAAGCTCTATTGTTGTTGCTATGCGTAAGTTAAAGTTGAAAGAAGACGAAGACGGCAACAAGATTTCAGAAGTTAAAGGTATTCGTGCAGCTTGTAAGATTATGAAAACACGTTATGCAAAACCTTTTGAAAGTGTACAGGTAAAGATTCCTTATGAAACAGGTATGAATCCGTATAGCGGAATGGTAGATCTGGCAGAAGAAAAAGGTCTTCTAAAGAAAGAAGGAAATAGCCTTGTATACACAACAGCCGATGGCGAAATTATCAAACAATTCCGCAAGGCTTGGGAAAGAAACGAAAACGGTGGGCTAGATGCAATTATGTCCGACATCATCAAAAACGGTGAAAAATCCGTTTCTGAGATAACTACAAATATTGAATCCCAACCGGAGAGCGTAGAATGAAAGAAGATTTAATTGCAGATTTATGGTCAATTGTTGTAGAGCATATTCCTGAAAAACAACGCAAAGACGTTGCCGCTGACTTTGTTAACACATTGTTAGATTATGGTATTAAAGAAAGTGTTTTAGATAGTCTACTAGGCGTAGATCCATATTTAGACACAGCTATTGAATATGCTATTGATGGCGAAGAGATCGAAGAAGAAGATGAATATTACGAAGATGAGGATTAAATGAATTGGTATGATCGAGTTTCAAAGGACATCTCAAATATCCCTGATGCAGTGGCATACTATGAGGCTGAATTATTGGCAGCAAAGAATGATGCTCGCATAGCGGGAAATATTGAAAAGGCCGCTGCCAGTATGCCCGGCATTGTTGAAAATCGATTCAATCAGCTTCAAGAAATTGAAGCAATTCTCGAATATCTTAATATTGAACTTCGTAGACTTCGAAGTCAACATTTTCGTAAGTACCTTGAAAACTATCAACGTGCTTTGTCCTCTAGAGATTGTGAAAAATTTGTAGAGGGCGAAGCCGACGTTGTAGACTTTGAAAAAATTATCAATGACTTTGCTTTGCTACGTAACAAATGGTTAGGTATCATTAAAGGTCTTGACATCAAGCAATGGCAATTATCTAACATTGTTAAATTAAGAACAGCTGGCCTGGAAGATGCTACTCTATGAAAATAGGAATTATTGGTCTAGGTTTTGTTGGAGAAGCAATTTATTGGGCACATCGTAATGATGAAAGAGTAGTTCGAGATCCAAAATTTGAAGATAGTGCCGACTATGAAAAATTCTTAGATTGCGACGGAATCTTTATTTGTGTTCCAACTCCAGCTTTAGACAATGGTAGTTGTGATGCCTCTATTCTTGAACAGGTTTTAAAAGAATTATATAATGCAGGCATTAGCGAAAAAATACCGTTAATATGCAAATCGACAGCAACTCCTAGCATATACAATCAACTTTTAAAAGAATATCCTTCAATAATTCATTGCCCAGAATTTTTAACTGCGGCTAATGCTAGCGCCGATTATCAAAATAGTAGATATTTTATTCTAGGCGGTAACGGAGAATTATGTGTTACTGCTAGAGATGTTATTCGATCAGGTGTTCCTCTAGTCCACAGGCAATTTTTAGTTACTGATATTAAGTCTGCTGCCTTATACAAGTATATGATGAATGCGTACCTTGCCACTAAGGTAACATTTATGAATGAATTTTATAAGTTAGCAAAGGCAGAGAATGTAAGTTTTGAATCGTTAAAAGATCTAACCATTTATGATGATCGAATTGGTTATACACATTTAAATGTTCCCGGACCAGATGGAAAATTTGGTTGGGGTGGCATATGCTTTCCAAAAGATATTAGTGCTATTCAAACAGAAGCGTCTAGTCTAGGAATTGATTTAGAATTATTAAAACAAGTTAACAACATCAATAATAAAGATAGAAATATTGAGTTGTTTTTTAGCTCAACGCCTTGATACAAAATTCGTCAAGATGTTGTAATTTCCATTGATCCCAAATTTCGTGGTCAGGATGTTTTAAAGTTTTTAACTCTTTGTATGTGTTGTCCAATTCAGCTTTGTCAAATCGATAATGCGCATGTTCAACAACTACATCTGAAAGATATTTTAAAATTTCTGGATTTCTTTTAGTAAGCTCTTTCCAAGGAAGTTCAACACAATAATGGGTGCATACAGGTAAAGCAAACCATCCAATTTTTCTTATCAAATCTCCCCCTATACAAGGATGACAGCAGTTTTGTGGCTTTCTTGTTAAATCATTACATTGAGATATAAAATTATTAGAAGCAGCAATTACAAGTTTTTGATCCCAATTTTGAGTTTGTGGGATTAAATCGTCTGCTAGTAATCCATACCACGGTTCGTTTGGATACCTTTCAACCATCTCGTTCATTGCCCGTCCTAACCTGGCTCGAGATTCTATTACAACATGAAATTCTTTTGGATAATTTAATTTTTTATAATTTTCAATTTCTGGATCGCATTCATCTAATCTAATATAAACTGGAGTTGATCCTTTAGTTTCTTTCCAGCATTTAATAAACCGTTTTAGGTTCTTTGGTCTTCCGCGACTTGCTAATACCCACATATTCTAATCCTTAAAATGCCAAATATTTATTTTATAAATAGTTCATGAAAAACATTTTGATATACACTATTTTTAGAAATTCTAGTCAAAAAATAGAACAATATTATTCTCAAATAAAATCAATAGTTGAGCATTTTCCTAATTATAATTTTTATATTTCTTTGTATGAAAACGATTCAACTGATGATACCAAAATTAAATTGAATAATTTAGATTGGTCCTTCGCTAAAGATTTTTCTATTATCTGCGAAAATATAGGAACAGAATTTTTTCATTCTGTTAAAGATGAACAGCGTGTAAAAAATTTAGCAGCAGCAAGAAATAAAGCAATCGAAGCAAAAAATTTTCTTAACAATGTAGATCATATATTAGATATTGAATCCGATATGAGATTTGATCTACAAGATGTTGAAAAAATTTTAAATTTTCAAGAAACATATAATTTAACAAAAGTTGATATTGTATCAATGGTTTCAAAAGGAACAAACGGAAAATTATATGATGTTTGGGCTACACGAAGACACGCCGACGAAGACAGAGGAAAATTACATAAAGATTGGGATATTACTCCTTTTGGAAAATATTATTCAACATGTAACGGAGTATGCTTATTTGATGCAAAACCATTTCAGGACGGTGCACGGTACGGCTGGTTTAATGAAAGATTTAAAAAATTTGATTGCGATACTTCAATTATTTGCGAAGAATTTCATCTTCGCGGCTACTCGGAAATTTATATAAACCATACGGCAATTTGTTACCATGATCAATAAACCACCAATACTAAAATGGCCTTTAATGAAAGATACAATTACTTGGCCAGACAAATTTAAAATGATCAAGTTCATTTTAACTTCAAAAAAATTCACTAACGGAGAAAAAGTAAAATTATTTGAGGCTCAGTGGAATGAATGGTTAGGTTCTAAATATTCTTTATTTGTTTCGTCTGGCAGCACAGCAAATTTATTATTATTATCTGCTATTAAAGAGTTATATAATTTTAAAGACGGGGATAAAGTTTTAGTTCCTGCGTGTACATGGGTCACAAACGTTGCCCCAGTAATTCAAACTGGATTTAAACCAATCTTTGCAGATATTGATTTATCAACTTTTAGTTACGATGTTGAAAAGTTAAAAAAATTAAAAAATAAACATAAAGACATTAAAATAATATTTGTCACACATCTGTTGGGCTTAGATGCTGAAATAGAAAAATACAAAGAAATATTTCCAGATGCGCTCATACTAGAAGACATTTGCGAATCACACGGTGTTTGCGATCCTAATAACAAAAAAAGAGGTTCAGATTCTTTAGGGGCAACTTTTAGCTTTTATTTCGGCCATCACATGACTACCGTTGAGGGAGGAATGATTTCCACAAACAATCAAGAATTATATGAATTGATGAGATTAAAAAGAAGTCACGGTCTAGCTAGAGAAGGATCTCCCGAATATTTTAAAAAATATCAAGATGAATATCCAAACTTGCCTCCTAGTTTTCTGTTTATGACAGACGGATATAATTTTAGAAATCATGAGTTACCTGCAATTTTAGGTATGTCACAACTAAAAAGATTGGATAGCATGATTCATATCCGTAAAGAAAATTTTAAAAAATATTTAAAAATTATTAAACAATATCCTGATAAATTCTTTTTTCCTAAAGAAGATGAAACTAATAGTAGTTTCTGTTTTCCTTTTATTTGTAAAAGTAAAGAAACATATATAACACTATTAGACGAATTTAAAAAACACGGCATCGAATATCGGCCTGTAGTAAGTGGAAATTTATTAAAACATCCATTTTTAAAAAAATATAATATTGAAACAGACAGCCCTCATAATGCCGACATATTACACGATGTTGGTGTTTATATTGGAAACAATCATTTTGTTAATGACAACGATTTACTATTACTAGAAACTATTTTGAAAGGACTAAAATGAAAAATATAGTGTTAGTTACTGGAGGATTTGATCCTATTCATTCTGGCCATATTGCTTATATTAATGAAGCTAAAAAATTAGGTGATGTTCTAGTTGTTGGTGCAAATTCCGATGCATGGTTAAGAAGAAAAAAAGGTCAAGAATTTATGCCTTGGGAAGAACGTTCAAGCATATTAGGCGCTTTAACAAATGTATCTCGAGTTATTAATTTTAACGACGACGACGGTTCAGCTAAAGATGCTATTAGAAAAGTTCGTGAAATTTATCCCAACGATAAAATTATATTTGCTAACGGCGGTGATAGAACAAATGCTAATATTCCCGAAATGGATATTAAAGACGATAATTTAGAATTTGTATTTGGAGTTGGCGGCGAACATAAGATGAATTCTAGCTCATGGATTTTACAAGAATGGAAAGCACCAAAGACCGAACGTCCGTGGGGATATTATCGTGTCTTGCACGAAGTACCAGGAATGAAAGTAAAAGAACTAACCGTTGATCCTGGAAAAAAATTAAGTATGCAACGACATAAATTAAGAGCAGAATACTGGATAGTCAGCGACGGTGAAGCAGAAGTAAACAGACTAATGAACAGCGGTTACGCTATGCCTAGCGTTCATTTAAGAAAGCACGTTGAGTACAAAGTACCAGTTAACGAGTGGCATCAACTTACTAATCCGTTTGATGTTCCTGTGAAAGTTGTTGAAATTCAATACGGTGAACAATGCATTGAAGATGATATAGAAAGACAATGAAACAGATGACCAATTGGATCTTTCTTAGTAAAGACGGACAAGATGAATATATCAACATGTTTGCACTTGGCGCTAATGGTCGAGTGATAAACACAGATGATTTTATATATGAGCACAGCAGAGACCCCATTGTCCTTAGAGGTATTCTTAAGAAAAAAATCATGCAACGTTGTTGGTTTGATAATAGAGATTTTTATTTTATGGATACCGGATATATGGGTAATCAAAAAAGTGCATTAAATCCCATGGGTTGGAAATATTGGCATAGGATTGTTAAAAACGATATACAACACGGAAATACTATAATTCAAAGGCCAGACGATAGATTTAGAAAATTAGGAATTCCTATTCACAATTGGAAAAAAGGCGGCAAAAAAATTCTTATTGCAGCCCCTGATGAAAAACCTTGTAAGTTTTATAATATTGATTTAGAAGAATGGATCAACGATACTATCTATACTCTTAAACAATATACAGATAGAGAAATTGTTGTACGCCAACGAGTTAAAAGCAGAACAGATCGTGTACTTACAAATACGTTAAAAGAAGCACTTGATGACGATGTTCATGCGTTAGTTACATATAATTCAAATTCAGCAACCGAAGCAATTTTATACGGATATCCTGCATTTACGCTAGCACCTACACATGCAGCTTCTCCTGTTGCATCACAAGATTTGAGTCAAATCGAAACTCCGTACTATCCCGACAAAGATAAAGTATATGCATGGGCTTGCCATTTAGCCTACGGACAATATCACATTGATGAATTAAAAAATGGCGCAGCCTGGAGAATGTTAAATGAATTTTGATTTTTTACCTGTTTATATCGGTTACGATTCTAGAGAAGATATTGCATATAAGGTATGCGAATTTTCAATCTATAAAAATACACCTGATGCTATTGTTAAGCCTTTAAAACAGGACCAATTAAGACGAGACGGTCTATATACAAGAGATGTCGATTCTTTAGGAAGCACCGAATTTACATTTACTAGATTTTTAGTGCCATCTTTACAAAAATACAAAGGTTGGGCTTTATTCTGCGATTGTGATTTTGTTTGGGACGGTAACATATCAGAATTATTTGCTCAAGCAGATCCAAAATATGCTGTAATGGTTGTTCAACATAATCATCAACCAACAAATACCGTAAAGATGGACAACAAACAACAGGCCCAGTATCCAAGAAAGAACTGGAGTTCGATGATTTTATGGAATTGTGAGCATCCATCAAACAGAGCATTAACACCAGAGGTGGTAAATTCTCAAACAGGACAATTTTTACATAGGTTCCAATGGTTACAGGATCACGAGATTGGTTCTGTTTCAACAAAATATAATTTTCTTGTCGGATGGAATGATGAAACAAAAGACGGAAAGCCTGTTGCATACCACTGGACTGAGGGCGGACCTTGGTTCCCCCATTACATGGATTGTTTATATAAAAATGTATGGTATCAATACTTAATTGATTATGCTAATGAGTTGGGATTAGAATTTGGTTCTAAGCCTCGTCCTCCATTGACGTTTGTTACTAGTCTTTCTAGAGATTATTTTAACGAAGTAGGTAGTATTACACTTGCATCTTGGAGAAATACATTACCGGGCGATGTTGTTTTTGTTTGGGATGACAAACCTGTAGATCTAGGATTTGGTAAAAATTTTATGTTCTGGAAAGATGTTGCTAATACACAGGACCCTTGGGTTCAAGAAGCAATGGGAGGAACTAAAGCAGATAGATTCTGGAAAAAGAGTCGTGTACAGGTATGGGCAGCAAGAAAATTTGGTGGTCTTGTAGTTTGGTTAGACGCTGATATTTCTGTTAAACGTCCCTTATCTTTCTCAAAAGCAAAAGAATTACTGAGCCCCGGCGCTCGAGTATGTGCAACATTAATTCCTGGTACGGGGTTAGATTTAGAAACTGGAATTGTTGCGTTTAATACAAAACACGAAGCATTTCCGGCATTTATTAGAGAATATTCTACTGGTTGGTATAATGGACAAATTTATCAACAAAGGCAAATATACGATAATCATATGCTAGGGTCTTTAATAGGAAAATATGGAATTGGTTCTTATTGCGATACAGCAGATAAGTGGCAACTCAATGGCGCCGATGAACGAAAAAATGAATTTTCCATTAAGTACAGCCCGTTGAATGAATATTTTCATCATCACATTGGTATTCTAAATAAAGAACTTTTAATTAAAAATACTAATAAATGAAATTTGCAGCATACCTAGCTTGTATTCCTCCTAACAACAAAAATGTTGAAAAAGGAGAAATTTTAAAATTATATGCCACTGGGGTTCAAAAATACGGTGACGAAGTTGAACTTGTGACCGACATGCGAGTTGTTCCTGCTGACGTAGGTATGAGCATAGGATGGGTTCATGCAGGATCTAAAGGAACTGCACATTTAGAATTTAGAAGAAAAATCATTGATTATCAACTTAATGCAAATAAAAAAGTTTTATTGGCAGATAGTAATTTATTTTTATATAAAGATAATACAAATCCTAAACATTATTTAAGATATAGTTTTAACGGAATATTTCCTAATACAGGAGAGTATTGCGATAAAGAAATTGATCCTCAACGTTGGATAACTCTTTCTAAAAATTTAAATTTATCTTTAAAAGACTATCGCACTACAGGAAATCACATTTTATTTTGTTTACAACGAAATGGCGGATGGTCGATGGGTGGATATGATGTGGTAGAATGGACCGCAGCAACCTTAAAAGAGATTAGAAAATACACTGATAGAGAAATTGTATTAAGAGCACATCCAGGTGACAAAGGCTCAAAAGATTATTTAAGTCCTCAAAACTTGATAAAAAAACTTGGTCACAAAAATAACAATATTAGGTTATCACAACCAGGCACAACACTAGAACATGATTTAAAAAATTGCTGGGCTGTGGTAAATTATAATTCAAGTCCAACCGTAGGAGCCGCAATTGAAGGATATCCTATTTTTGTCACCGATCCTGAAAAAAGTCAGTGTGCAGAAATTTCAAATATGAATTTATCTGACATTGAAAATCCTAATTTACCAGACAGACAAAAATGGGTAGAACGGTTGGCTATGTTCCATTGGAACTTTGAAGAAATTACCAACGGGGAATGTTGGTCTCATATGAGAAAGTATGTATGAAAATAGAAGTTATAACAAGTTTCAACGAATATTATTATAATCTCATCGGAAGAGACTCTGTAGAGTCTTGGTTAACATATTGGCCAGAAGAATTAACACTGACTTGCTATGTCGAAGAGTTTCAATTACCAAACATAAACCGAATTAAACAAATAGACTTTAAAGAATTAGACCCTGCATATGAAATTTTTCAAAATACTAAAGGTATAGGCGGTCAAGAAAGAAAATTTGCTAAAAAATCTTTTAGTTTTATACACGCAATGTTTAACAGCGATGCTGATCGAATTATTTGGTTAGACGCCGATGTTATTACAAAGAAAAAACTTCCTTTAGACTTGTTAAAATCAGTTTTACCTGACAATGTTCTTAGCACTCACATGGGAGTTACATATTTGTCAGCTAAAGACGGAACTCCTGGTAGATGGTTTGTTCCTGAGACTGGTTTTTCTGCTGTAAACACAAAACATCCAAACTTTTTTAATTTTAGAAATGAGTATCGTAGACACTTTGTTGAACAAGATTCAAAAAATTTAAGAAGATTTTACGATAACGATGTATATGGTTATGTTTTTGAAAAAATCGGAGCAAAAGGCAATGATTTATGCAAAGATTTTAAAAAGCCTTACAAAACTCCAATGAAGCATACCGTGCTTGGGGAATATTTAGATCATTACAAAGCCAAGCATTCAAAACACGAATATCAAATTACTGAGTAATCCAATATTTTTCAGTACGCTGACGAATAAAATCTGTTTTTAGGCTTTTTCCGGTATTTTTTCGGTTACCTTTAAGGTGATCGAGATAAGCACCCCAAGGACTATTAACCAGCGGATGGCCTTCTCCTTTGATTAATCCCTTACTCCAGTTGTACCAATACCAGTCAGGATGAAGTTTTTTAATTTCTTCTCGAACAACGTCAAAAACCCAACAATCATTCCACTCTTTCATGGTGAAAATTCTGCCAGTGTCGTAGGCCTTTTGAAATTCTTTTAAAAATTCTTGAGTAGCAGGATTTCTTAAATTCATCGAATATAATCCACATTCGGTAAATTTATTTTCTCTACCTAAAAATCCCAAACCCACATGAGTACCTGCCATTTTTTCTAAAAAATGCACCGGAAGTGTGGTATGGCAAACCATGTCAGCATCCATCCAAAGCAGTATATCGGCATCGGTATTTTCTGCCGCATGACATACCGAATAAATTTTATGACTAAATCTAATAGCATCCCAACGAAAACCAATTCCGGGAATCTTTCCCTTAGGTCCAGGAGGTCCCATGGCTACTTCCCCTCTGGCTTTTGGGTCATTTTTCCACTTTTCTTTAAATGCAACTAGTTCGGGACTTGACGAGTGTAAATCTCTCACAACGAGGTTTGGAGCAGTTTCAATTACTGCACAATTCTCAGGATACACATATAAGGTTACATCTTTAGGCCATGATTCTAAAAAGGTTTGAATCATCCTTCGACCGTATTTTTCGTACCCAGCCTGATGAAAAGTAGTGACTACTGCAAATTTTGTTGTCATTTAGTATAACGTTTGATATCTGCTTCAACCATCATTTTAACTAGATCGTCAAAACTAGTTTTACGTTTCCACCCAAGGACATTTTCTGCTTTAGCGGGGTTTCCACAAAGGCTATAAAGCTCTGCCGGTCTCTTAAATCTTGGATCTGATTCAATATATTTTTCCCAGTCTTCGATGCCTGCATATCTAAATGCACGTTCTAATAAATCACCAATAGTGTATTGAACTCCTGTGGCAATAACATAATCGCCCGGTTCGTCTTGTTGTAACATTAACCACATAGCTTCAACAAAATCACCGGCAAAACCCCAGTCTCTTCTAGAATCTAAATTACCTAAAGTAATTTTGTCAGCAAGGCCACATTTAATTTTTGCTACGCCATCTGTAATTTTTCTTGTAACAAATTCTTTACCTCGAATAGGACTTTCGTGATTAAACAATATTCCATTTGAAGCATGAATTCCGTAACTTTCTCTAAAATTTACGGTGATCCAGTAAGCATATAATTTTGCAACTCCGTATGGACTACGGGGCCAGAACGGTGTTGTTTCGTCTTGGTGTCCTCCGGAAATTTCAATGCTATTACCGTACATTTCGGAAGTGCTTGCTTGATAATATTTTGTTTCTGGACTATGCTGCTTAATAGCATTAAGATTATTTAAAGGGCCAACAGCATTAACTTCAGTGGTTAATTTATTAAGGTCCCAGCTTGCTCCTACAAAACTTTGAGCGGCAAGATTATAAAATTCATTTGGTTTAAGACTTTTAACTAAATGGTTGATACATCCGTCGTCTGTAATATCGCCGGTGATCAACTCAATGTCGTTTTCAATACCTAAATATTTGATATTATCTAAATTTGGATTAGAATATCTTTTTACAAGACCATATACTTTATAATCTTTTTCTAGAAGAAGTTTAGCAAGATATGGACCGTCTTGTCCTGTCATTCCTGTTACAAATGCTGTCTTTTTCATAATTGTCCTAATAATCGTTTCTTTTTCCATAGTTGACGATGAGTGTCGAGTTCAACTAGTTCATAATGCATTTCTTCAATTAGCCACTTTGAAAAACGTTTATGTATATATTCCCCTGAAAGTATCATAACCAGCGGTTTTGAATTTTTTAATATTGGTGTAATATTTGGCATTTCTTTAATATTTTCAGGATTAATAAGTATAAAATTTACTTCCGGTAATTTGGCCATATCGTTAAAGTTTTCAAAATAGATTACGTTTCTATTTTTAAACGACTGATCTATAGAAGAAAATACAAATACAGATTGAAAAACGTTTGATGCTGTTTCAATCTCGCTAGGCCCTAATCCCAATAGAATAGTATTTTGGGGCTTTCCTACTTTCTTTCTTAACGTTTTTTCAAATTTACTCATTGAATTAGAATTAAATACTCTGTTATTTATAATTCAAAAAACTATGAAATTTAAATTGTATAGAAAGTATGGAGCCATGAATAGTGGGCCTGTATTTGATGCCTTTGAACTTGGACTAAAAAAATTAGGACATACTATTGTCGATAAGGAAGAAGATGTAGCTGTTATCTGGAGCGTACTTTGGCATGGAAGAATGTTTAGTAATAAATCTGTTTACGAACAATGCCAAGCAGCTAATATTCCTGTGATGATTATTGAAGTTGGAAATTTGGTTAGAGGATTAACGTGGAGGGTTAGTTTAAATAATATTAACGGCCTAGGTGAATTTGGAAATCAAGATGAGATTGACGAAGCACGACCACAAAAATTAAATATTCAATTAAAACCAGAAAATACACTACGACGAAAAGAAATACTAATTGCTAGTCAGCATGAAAAAAGCCTCCAGTGGGTTGGTCAACCGTCTATGTCTGTTTGGGTAAAAAATACCGTAGCAGAAATAAGAAAATATACTGATAGGTTAATTGTTGTAAGGCCACATCCACGGTCGCCTGTAGTTGTAAATTCTCCAAATGTGTTGGTACAATATCCAAGATTAGTGGCAAATACCTACGATGATTTTGATATAGATTATAATTATCATTGTGTAGTAAATTTTAATAGTGGTCCAGCAGTTAAAGCATCAATTAACGGTGTACCTGTAATTTGCGATCAAACAAGTCTTGCAGGCGAACTTTCTAATAACTTTGAAAATATAGAAAACCCAATTATTCCTGAACGGAGCGACTGGTTCAAAAAACTTTGTCATACCGAGTGGTTATTATCAGAAATGGTTGACGGAATTCCTCAAAAAAGGTTAGTAAATATTTTACAAAAGTCTTGATTTTTAAATTATTTCTGCTATAATATTATTATGGCGGCGAATGAATATTTCGAAGACATCTTTACCGAATTTTATACTTCGGTTATATCTACAAATTTCTTGAATAATCAGGACATTGTCGTATTGACAAATTTTTTCAATTTAATTGCAGATAACAAAAATCTTACCCAAGCGCAGGCAAACTATGTTATCAAGTTAATGGAAAAATATAAAAATCATTTTAGTACACGACAATTAAATTTAAATTTTAGATTACAAAACGCAACATGGAAAAATCCTTTTAGAAATTTAGATATGACTAAAAGCATTTTTGTTGAAAAAGACAAAAATGATAAACTTTGGTTATGCTTAAAACATCCTTATTCTCTTAAAGAAGTTTTTGAAAAAGAAGTTCTTAAAAATAACAGAGAAGATCGATCTCTTTGGAATCCAGACGATAAAGTTAGAAAATATAACATCTACGATTTAAATTTAATTTTAGTAAATGAATTTGCAATTAGACACGGATTTAATATTGACGAATCATTTAATCATGCACTAGCAGATGTTGAACAGATTTGGAACGACGCAGAGTATTATGCTCCAGCCTGCAAAATTGTAAACGATGAAGTAGTATTACAAAACGCAACTTCGTCTGCACAAGAGTATTTTGATTCTAGAAAATTAAAAGAATTAGATCACGACCTAATGCTGGCAAAGCGTATGGGTTATGTATTGTACGGGTCTACATCAAAAAATCTTATTCATAGAGTAGCCTCATATAATACAAATTATTTTTGGACCGACGATTTTAGTAAATTTTTTAATTTGTATAAAACCGTAAAGAAAAAAGTTATTTTAATAGTCAGTGAAGATAATCATTTAAAAAGTTGGTTAGAGTCGTTTGTTATCTCCGCCATTAACAATGGAGTTAGCAAAGAGGAAATAAAAATTTGTTTTCGAAGTAGGAACGACGAAGATCCAAAGTTCAACGAATGGGTTAGAGCTTCGGGTCTCGGTGGAGATTTGTCTGAAGGTAGATTACTAATCTTTAAAAAGCCTGCAAAGTGGTTGATTAAAGAAGAAGACGATGTTAGTATTATAGTAGTGAACAAATCTTTTCCTCCTATGAGCAATATGTCTCAAACGTGGATTGATAACCACTATTGTGTTTTATATCTAAGCGATGTAAAACCAGCTGTTCAAAAGGATAGGAATATTGTCGACTTGTAAATTAATAATTAAGGATGAGGTTAATATTAAACTTGACGGTTTGCCTGTTGAAGTTCGAAGAAAGCTAGCAAACAAACTCAAGTATGACCTTCCCTATGCACGTCATATGCCCGCTTACAAACTAGGTAGATGGGACGGTACTAAAACATATTTTGGTATTGGCGGCAATGGATATCTAGCACACTTAGATGTTATATTACCTATTATTGAAGAATCAGGATTTGATATTGATGTAGAGGATCTAAGACAACCTCATGCGTTTGACTTTAAGCAAATAAATGAAAACTATTGGGCTGACAAAGGCAAGACATGGCCAAAAGGTCATCCAGAAGCAGGTAAACCTATCATATTGAGAGATTATCAATACGATGTTGTTAATAAATTTTTAGAAAATCAACAAGCCTTACAGGAGGTAGCAACAGGTGCAGGTAAAACGATTACTACAGCGACGTTGTCGCATCTTTGTGAACCGTATGGTCGTACGATGGTTATTGTTCCGAACAAATCGCTTGTTGTCCAGACTGAAGAAGACTACAAAAACCTAGGTTTAGATGTTGGTGTGTATTTCGGTGATCGAAAAGAATTAAATCGAACACACACTATCTGTACATGGCAAAGTCTTAATGTATTAGACAAAAAAAGCTATGATGAAGAAAGTCTTAGCCTTGCAGAATTTTGCGAAGGGGTTGTGGCTATTATTGTTGACGAAGTTCATCAGGCCAAAGCAGATGTTTTAACAAAATTATTGACTCAAAATTTTAAAAACTGCGCTATACGTTGGGGATTAACAGGCACCATACCTAAAGAAGCTTGGGAGTTTCAAGGCATACTTGCAAGTATAGGTCCAGTTATTAATCGTGTATCTGCTTATGATTTACAACAAAAAGATGTTCTTGCTCAACTCAATATTAATATTTTACAAACTAACAACATAGAAGTATTCAGAAGTTACGCCGAAGAATATTCATGGTTAGTTACCGATCCTACTAGAATTAGTTGGATTGCAAATAAGGTTAAAGATATTTCCACTTCAGGAAATACACTTGTCTTAGTCAACAGGATTGACACAGGAGACAAGTTAATTAACCTACTACCCGGTGCGGTCTTTATCAACGGCTCTGTTAAATTAGATGACAGGAAAGAAGAATACGATGATGTTAAAACAAGTGATGACAAGATTATTGTGGCGACTTACGGTGTGGCCGCTGTGGGTATTAATATTCCAAGGATTTTTAATCTGGTTCTTATTGAGCCCGGAAAGAGCTTTGTCCGCGTTATCCAATCTATTGGACGAGGCATTAGAAAAGCAGAAGACAAAGACCATGTAGAGATTTGGGATATTACCTCTACATGCAAATATGCCAAACGGCATTTAACTGAAAGGAAAAAATATTATAAAGAAGCAAAATATCCTTTCACAATTACAAAGGTAACAACATGAGAATTTTAACATTAAACAATAAATCATTTGATTTAAATGATTTACCAGAAGAGGTAGATGAAGATACGAGATTTAGTGTATTAGATAATTCTAACCCTAGCGAACCAGATTTTTATTTTATGCCTCTAATATTTTTAGAGTCATTTAATAGCCCAGCCATTTTATTAAACATTGGCGGGTATGAAGTACAAATGCCTTTGGATTGGTGTATGGTAGTAGGGGATAAAGACTGCGGATTAGATCCAGAAGTATTGCCGTTAACTAGCATCAATGAACGGGGATTTGATGCTCTTATTTTTAATCCTATTAAAGGATTTAAGGCAGAATATTTTCCTATTGAAATTATTAATATCTATCAAGATGTTCGTTGGTATTTTCCTAAAATGAAAAACGGACATATGCTCACGGTTCCATTGCACGACGGAGATAATCCTCCGTGTGCATTTTTTGTTAAAGAAGTAAGTAGACAATGCGAGATACTTCAACTCGATAAGGTCATTTAAAAGGATTATGATGAAAGCAGGTAAAGTGTGGGGTCAAACAGAACTCCTTGAAGCCAATGGTGTATTAGAGTTTCACCGTATTGAAGCCCGGAAAGGCGGCGTCTGTTCAAAGCATAAACACAAATATAAGTGGAATGGATTTTTTGTTGAATCAGGTAAACTTATTATTCGTGTTTGGAAAAACAACTACGATCTTGTCGATGAGACTATCTTAGAAGCAGGCGATTTTACTAAAGTGATGCCTGGCGAATATCATCAATTTGAAGCCCTTGAAGATACGGTAGCATTTGAATTGTATTGGGCAGAATTTGATCATGACGACATTGAAAGAGAAACGGTGGGATATAATCATGGGCAGTCTTAAACCAGGTGCCGAGTATATCTATGAACGCCAAGAAGGTGTTGTATATGCTCGAGAAAAAGGTGCACCGGTTGAAGAAAGAATGCCAATAGGGTGGGACTGGATACCCGAAGATAATCCGTCAAGAGTTCGCGGTGCTTCAAGAGAAAGCATTTTAGAAAATCAACTTTGGTACAATATTCGGCAGGCCGCGAAGACTAATCCTGCTTTACACGAGGCGCTTAATCGTGTTAAAATGTTGTATTACCTGAGTAAAAATAATGGGCAAGAATAAACACGTAGACCTTTTTAAAGATATGATCCCAGCAGTGGACATGGGATTAAAAGAACTTTGGGATGCTGCTACAGAAGATGGTCGTAAAGAAATCAAAGGCGACTTGTGGAATCTTACACGTTATATTAGTAATGTAAAATCGAGTAATCGAGAATTACAAGAACATTTTGTATTAACCGTAAATGAATTTTATAACAAGAATTGGGCAGGAATACAAAAACATCCTAAACTTTTATGGCAGTCTTTGTGTTTATGCTCTCACGAAACTAAGAAAACATATTTTCACGAATGGCTTCCTTTAAAACGTGAGAAAAACAAAAAAGAAGAGTTTTTAGCAAATTTATTTCCAAACATGAAATGGTCGGATGTCGAGACTCTTGCCATGATATCTACCGATAAAGAAATTAAGGAATATTGTGCGTCACTTGGTTGGGATAAAAAAGAAATCAATGCAATCAAATTTTAAATGCGAGCATTGCGGTAAGGAATTTGTCAAAGAAAAAACTTTGACCGTGCATATTTGTGAACAAAAACGTCGATACCTAGCCAAAAATGAAAAACATGTTCAGGCAGGACTTTTAACATTTCAGAAATTTTATGAATTGTCTAGCAAAGGAAAAGTTCAAAAAACCTTTGACGAATTTGCATCAAGTCCTTATTACACAGCATTTGTAAAATTTGGAAGTTTTTTAGTTAACACCGCCCCCATTTATCCGGAAATGTTTATAGACTACGTTTTACGAAGTGGGGTGAAATTAGACCACTGGTGTAGAGATGAATTGTACGAAACTTATATCACCGAGATGATTAAGAAAGAACCTGCAGACGGAGCAATTCAAAGAACTATATCAACTATGATGGATTGGGGTGAAAAAAACAATGCTCCGTGGGAACATTATTTTGCATTTGTTAATTTAAATAGAGCTGCTCACGATATTCGAGAAGGATTAATTAGTCCATGGATATTGTTAAATAGCAAGTCTGGTAAAGACATGCTTACACGCATGAACGACGAGCAGTTAGAAATAGTTGGTCCAGTTATTGATCCTCAGTTCTGGCTTAGACGTTTTAAATCACTGCCCGCCGATATTGAATTAGTTAAAGATGTCATCAAGGAGGCGAAGATACAATAATGCCAAAACGACAAAAAGAAGAGATAGTAGAAGAAGAACTTAAAGAAAACGAGGAATTTATTTCAAGGGATGACATTGATATTGAGGTAGTGGTTGGTTCTGATTCGCCCGATGTTTATGTTAAATTTAGCGGGTTTGACGACGAAGAAGATGCCGAAGAATATGCACAATTCTTAGCAGACACACTACCTTTATTATTATTTGAAAGCACTAGGTTGCAGTAATGCCAGATATCGATATAGACTTTGTTAACAGAGACGAGGCTCTTAAATTTTTTAAGACTACATCTGCAAGTAGACTTGAAGATACTAAATTAGTCAAACATAATACAGGAATATACCTACACGATGTTCCTGTTGATGCCGTTTCTGGACTTTGTTCTATTCCTTACGATCAGGCAGAGGATTTAGGTTATTTTAAGATAGATTTTTTAAATGTTCACATATACAAAGGTGTACGTAATGAAGAACATCTTATCCAACTAATGAATACGGAGCCACTATGGGATCTTTTAGAGCAAGACGATTTCGTCAACTTACTCTTTCACGTAAACGGGCATGGTTCTATATTAAGACAAATGAAGCCAAAGAGTGTGGAACAACTGGCGGCCATTCTAGCAATGATACGCCCAGCGAAACGTTATCTGATTGGCAAAGATTGGACTACGGTGATGACGGAAGTATGGACGAAACCGGAGAATGACGAATACTATTTTAAGAAAAGCCATGCTACAGCATATGCCATGGCTATTGTTGTTCAGATGAATCTAATCTGCGAAGGTGTTAGTTACGGATTTAGTTAAGTACTTCGCCTAACTAGTGTAATTGATTTACGCTTAATTCTTTTTGTGATAATATCATTTAAACTAGTACACGGTCCAAACATTACCCTTACATCTTTAGTTGCAAAATTTTTAATAGCGTATCTAAATACCTGTATTTCTTTAGCTAGGAATATGTTGATAGGAATTTGTCTATTTGATTCCCACCACCATGCTTCTCCAAGCTCTAAAAACTTAGATTTTTCTTCTTCGCTCCGTAATGCTACGTAATCGTAAAAGCTGGTTACCTGCGCATCCTGATTAATGATAATACCCACGTATTCTTGATTTACGTGGTTTATAACACTTATAAAAGGAAAGTTTTGTTGTAAATTTTCTGTTATTCTCATACTAAATATGCTAAAGGGCTCACTAGTGTATGCAACTAAATCCAGTTTATTTATATCCAAATAGAATCGATGTCTATACAAATGTTCCCGGATCTTGGACAACAGAGAGGTATCGTAGAGTGTATAATAGAAATATAAAAATTTATCGCGGTATTGATAATCCTATAGATATACAGGTTAGAAATTCAGACGAAAAAGCAATTGATTTAACAAACAAAAACTATTCATTTGTTTTTAATCTTGTTAATCGTGAAAATCGAGAACTTGTATTATCCAAAGATTGTACCGTAGTTACGCTGTCGTCTGGTAAACTCAATGTCGAGTTAACCGCCAGCGAACTTTATGATTTACGACCTGGTTTTTATCAATATAGCATCTATAAAGAAGAACGTACTTTAGATAGTGCAGATACAACCAAATACGTTGCCAAAAAAACTCCGGTATACATTGATAGCCAATACGGCACCGAAGCTGTTATTGAGATTAAAGGAGATGCCCAAGGCGATCCGTTAGATAGTATTGAAATAACAAAGTTTTTATTATTACAGCCTAGCGTAACAGGTGACACCGGAAATCCAATTTATTATAGCAGTTTAATTGACGCTAGTTATGAATTATCAACATCAAAAAGCACACATACCTTTGCTTTTTATATGACCAATTATTCCGGCGAAGTTACTATAGAAGGTAGTATGTTTGAAGGTGGAACTCCAACATCCTGGACCACATTGGACACACTGACCTTTACCACTAATAATCTTTCCTATTCAAATATTGAAGGAAAATGGAAATGGTTAAGAGTCAAACACAAACCGGCAATTCCTAATACAGGAACATTTGACAAGATACTATACAGATAGTATAATAAGTTTATGACTATGGTCGTAGACTTATTTCGTAGATTGCTTCCTGTTAAAACTAAACCGAGCCCTTCTGGTTGGCTCAGTTTCAACGCACCTTGTTGCCAGCATCGCGGACATAGTCCGGATACTCGTAAACGGGCAGGCGTTCGCTTCGACGGTAACGGAATAGTCTATAACTGCTTTAACTGCAAATTTACCACCGGATGGCAACCAGGAAGTCCAATTGGCGAAAAAATGAAAACGTTGGTTCGATGGATGGGCGCCAGCGATGATATAGTTAAAGAAATGATCTTTGAAGCTCTTAAAACAGAAAGCGAAGAGTACAAGCCTGAACAATACCAACCTAAAGTAGACTTTACAGAAAAAGAGCTTCCAGAAGGCGCAATGCCAATAGCCAAATGGCTTGACATGTATGACGACATGACTGCTCTTTGGTTAGATCCTGTTATAGAATACATATCTTTGAGAGGATTTGATCCATTAGATAATCATTTTTATTGGAGTCCTGCTGCCGGTTACGAAACTCGAGTCATTATTCCGTTTTTCTATCAAGGAAAAATCGTTGGCAATACTGCCAGAAAAGTCACCGACGGAAAACCAAAATATCTATCAGATCAACATCCGTTTTTTGTCTTTAATGTTGACGAACAATCTGAAGATCACAAATATGTATTTGTATGCGAAGGACCATTTGATGCATTAGCTGTAGGCGGTGTTGCACTTCTCACTAATGAAGTTTCTGAACAACAAAGTAGGATAATTAATAGTCTAGGCAAGGAAGTTATTGTGATTCCTGACCAAGACAAAGCAGGTTTAATTTTGATAGAACAGGCCAAAGAATTAGGATGGAAGGTAGCTTTTCCAACGTGGGACAATGATGTAAAAGATACTGCCGATGCAGTACAAAAATATGGAAAATTATTTGTCATTGTCGATGCTATTAAAACAGCACAAGAAGGTCCTATTAAAATTGAAATTGCTAAACGTAACCTTCAAACTAAATTAGAGATATTAAAAAATGCTGAAAACAATAATTGATTTTATTACATTTCCCTGGAGGAAATATCAAGAACACAAGGCATGGAAAAAACGTCTTGCTGAACTGAGAAAACGTGATCCGTTTATCTACAAATGATTAATTGGGGAATTAACGCACTCAATCACGGCTCGAGTCTAGCCGTGTTTAAAAATAACGAATTTGTTTCGAACACATTCGATAAATCTGATACACTAGAAAGTAGCACTATCAGGAAGGCTCTTGATGTAGGGACTCCGGATAATATTTTTTGGTATGAACGCCCCTGGGTTAAGAAAACACGCCAGGCCTATGCAGGTCAATGGAATAGAGTGTTTGATTTTTCTGCATTACCATCAAATTATATTAGACAAATTAGAGCCGACTATGCAAAGATTCATTATACCCCACATCATGCTAGCCATGCTGCTGCCGGATATTATACCAGTCCCTTTAATCATTGTGCAATTGTAGTCCTTGATGCTATAGGTGAGTGGGAATGTGCTAGTATCTGGGAAGGTAAGCACGGAGAAATTAAAAAAGTTTGGCATAAAGATTATCCTAATAGCCTAGGATTATTTTATTCTGCATTCACAGAACTTATTGGTTACAAACCGGTTCAAGATGAATTTTTATTACAACAAGATTCCGATAAGGGAGATCCTAACAAATATTATTTTGCTGTAAAAGAATATATGGGAACTTTAGTAACTGCATATAAAAACATGCATAAAGGTATTTGGGATTGGCCGTTTGAAGTTACAGAAGAAAACAAATATCACATAGCTGCCGCTGTTCAAGAAGTGTTTACTGAACAAGTTGATATGGTTATGAAAAAAGCCAAAGATCTAACAGGTACTGATTGTCTAGTATACATGGGCGGTTGCGCGATGAATAGTAAAACAAATAAATCAGTAGTAGAGCCAAAGTTTAACTATATTTGGAGCCTGCCACAACCTGGTGATCCTAGTAGTAGTATCGGTGCTGTATTATATCATACCAAGCAACGAGTCTGGAATGCTAACCTTGGGGTTGTAAAACACATAGAGGTTCGTGTATAATAAAGTTATGAAATATGTTAGTGGAACACAATGGCTTGTTGATTCATTTTATCCCAATTACAAAGAACTATTTGTATTAACAACAGATTTAGATGAAACAAAAGAATATAGCAAAGAAACCGTAGCAGTCAATGCCAGGCAGTATCCACTTTGGTGCGATAATAAATTATCAGAAACATTTTATCATAGGCAATTTTCAGGCAATTTTAAACCACATAATAATTGGCAAAACATTCAGGAAAAACTTTTTGAATGGACTAAAAAGACATTATTTGATCACGAGTTGAATTTAAATATTCAGCCAACTATTGCGTGGTATATGGACTATCAAGAAAACGGATGGCAAAGTATGCATAATCATGATAGCGATTGTGTTACGCAGGTCATTTATCTTGATAATTTATATCATTATAAACCGCAAGATCCGCCAAAAGAATCAGCGTGGGGTTCTATTTTTGCTGTAATAGCAGGTGGTGAGGAAACGATTTATAAAACATTAATGCCTAAAGAAGGGCGTTGTATTTTAATGACAGGAAGTGTCTTACATGGTGTATATCCGGTAAAGTCAACACCGAGACGATGCATTGTTGTAGATTATAAAATTATAAGATGATAAAAACATACGATTACGAAGTACAAAAATTATATCTCGAGTTGATGCTTGCAGATGCAGAAGTATTTGTTCGTTGTCAAGGTATCTTTGATCACACATTGTTTGATCGAAAGTTACAAGATGCAGCAGAATTTATCAATGTGTATGCAAAAGAATATGCTGTATTGCCTGACTATGAAATGGTTAATGCAAGTTGCAGGATAGATCTTAAAAAACCTGAAGATATAAAAGAAGGTCACAACGAATGGCTAATGGATGAATTCGAGTCTTTTACTAGGCACAAGGCGCTTGAACGTGCAATCATTGACTCAGCAGATTTATTAGAAAAGAAAGACTACGGTCAGGTTGAAACGAAGATTAAAGAAGCAGTTCAAATATCTTTAACTAAAGATATGGGCACTGATTATTTTGCAGACCCGAGAGCTCGTTTATTAAAAATTAAAGATAAGAACGGACAAATTAGCACAGGTTGGCCAAGTCTTGATCGTAAATTGTTTGGTGGAATGAACCGCGGAGAGTTGAATATTTTTGCCGGTGGTTCGGGTGCAGGTAAATCTTTGTTCTTGGCAAACTTAGGTGTTAATTGGTGTTTGCAAGGACTTAACGTCGTGTACCTAACATTAGAACTTTCGGAAGATTTAGTTGCTATGCGTATTGATGCAATGACAACTGGAATTCCAACAAAAGAAATTTTTAAAGATCTTGACGATGTTGAAATGAAAGTTAAGATCATTGGAAAGAAATCTGGAGCATTGCAAATCAAATATATGCCTTCTGGTAAAACTGCAAACGATCTGAGAGCATATCTAAAAGAATTTGAAATTAAAACAGGCAGAAAAGTTGATGTATTGTTAGTTGACTATCTAGACTTATTAATGCCTATGAGTAAGAAAATTAGTCCAGCAGATTTGTTTATTAAAGACAAATATGTATCGGAAGAATTGCGTAATCTAGCAGTAGAAAAGAATTGTATACTTGTAACTGCGAGTCAGTTGAATCGTGGCGCTGTTGAAGAAGTAGAATTTGATCATTCACATATTTCAGGTGGTTTAAGTAAAATTCAAACCGCAGATAATGTGTTTGGTATTTTTACATCACGTGCTATGCGTGAACGTGGACGCTATCAAATTCAACTTATGAAAACACGTAGTTCTAGCGGTGTTGGTATGAAGGTAGATTTAGAATTTAATCTAGAAAGTTTAAAGATTTCTGATCTACCAGAAGACGAACAAGAACACGCAGGGGCAAGTAGAGGAAGTTCTAGTATTATCGAATCTATCAAATCAAGAACAACCGTACAAGCACCAAAGAACGTAGATAGTGATGGAGTTATTACAGATCCTACACAAGGTGCAAGTTTGGGTAAAGTAAGAGCTAATGTCGAATCTACAAAATTGCGTGAGATTTTAAATTCGATGAGCTCTGAAGATGAAACATACTAAAGTTACTCTAGCAGAGTGGTCGTCCCCAGATATTGAAGTTGTTGGCAACATTGATATAGATTGGCCTAAAATACAAAAGCTGATTGGTGTAGATCATTTAGAATGGATTTTAGCTCAGCCCAAAACAAAGTGTCAATTAGTTGTTGAAAAAATAGCTGAAAATCTTGCACTTGTAGTAGAATTTTACGATTCTAAAATAGAAGTAGAGTATCACCTAAGATGGGCTAAATAGTGTATTAATCGGATTTACACTATGCGAGCACAAGAATTTATTACAGAAGCTATAAAACAACGTTTAGACGCTAAATGTTGGAAAGGCAAGCACAAAGAGGGCACCAAAATTAAAGGTGGTGTTCGTGTTAATAATTGCGTTCCTAACGAAAGTGTCGATGAAGCAGGTAGCCCGGCACAACAGGCAGCTATTGCTGTCAATATGAAAAAGCAAGGCAAAAAACCTAAAAATGAAAGTCTAGAACAAGAATTTGATTTAATCGAATCTATCATTTCTAGAATTGCAGAACATAATCAAGTTGATGTTGATCTAGTATGGGAAGATTTAGAATCTCTAACTGATGACGAATTATATGTGTTTGCAGTTACACAACCTGTATTAGAAGATTGGCAAAAAGTCAACAAGAAAGACAAAACCGATGGCATGAGCAAAAAAGCTGTTAATGCTTATCGTAGAGAACATCCAGGCAGCAAATTAAAAACTGCTGTAACTACCAAACCAAGTAAACTTAAAAAAGGTTCTAAGGCCAGCAAACGTCGTAAGAGCTATTGCTCAAGATCAGCCGGTCAAAAGAAAATGCATCACATTGATTGTTCGAAAACTCCAGATAAGGCAATCTGTAAAGCACGTAGACGTTGGAACTGCTAATGAGAGCTAAAGAATTTATTCAAGAGTCTAGAGAGAATGGCATGGAAGACGATGTCGCGGAAGCGATTCCAAGCGCATTTGTTATTCCTGCTCTACCTAATCAAGACCCATATAAGCAATACCGATTTGGTGTTGCTTTAGCAAATGCTCGAGCAAATAAAGCCAAAGACGACGTTATTAAAAGAGATACGTTTCAAGCAAAAAGTCCTTGGGGTGAAAACGCTATTGTTATTAGTTATACTAACACAACCAAAGATATTATTGATGATGCATTAAATCAAATTGGTTTAAGTTCTAGTGCTAAAAAACAAATTACATCAACAGGTAGTCATGAAACCAAAGACGTCAATAAGAGCAGTCCTGTTGCAACAAAAAAACGTAATCGATTTGGAGTTTAAATGAAGTTACGTGAGTTTACAGCATCTTCTGTTGTTACGGTCAATAAAAGATTAAATCCTAGAATATGGGACGGTGATTCATTAGATCTAGAAGTTGAAGCCAAACTAATGGACATTGCCAAAGCCTTTGTAGATTTTGTTGGAGTGGATCTAGATATTGTTGATTATACCATAACAGGATCTAATGCAAATTATACCTGGACTAAACATTCTGACCTAGATCTTCATGTCATTGTCAAAGGTTCTCCAACGGACGACGAACGAGAATTATACAGCGCCAAAAAGGCACTTTGGGCAGAACAACACACTATCACTATCAAAGGTCTTCCAGTTGAATGTTATGTTCAAGGAGAAGATGAGCCGCACCACAGCACAGGAGTGTATAGCATAGCTAAAGGTCAATGGCTGGTAGAACCAAAGAAGGTCAAGCCGGAAGTAGACGATGCTGCCGTGGAAGCAAAGAAAGATGGTATAATGAAAGCCATTGAAGAAGCGATGGTTTCTAAGGATCTAGAAAAACTTAGAGCAGTAAAAGAAAAAATTACTACTATGAGAAAGGCCGGACTTGAGCGTGCCGGAGAATGGTCTGTGGAAAATCTAGTTTTTAAGATTCTACGTAACCTAGGTCTTATTGACGAGATTACTGAAAAGATTCGTGAATTAGAAGATCAAGAACTTAGTCTAGAACAGACTAACAATATTCTGTATTAAAACTAACCGTAATTCTACTATCGGTTTGATTATTATCGGTTCCGTGTTCTATCCAGCTAGGAAATAAAATTAGCTGACCTGTACAACATTCCATTTCAATAAAATTAGCATTAACAGCATTGTGATTTACAATCTGTTCGTACATACGAAGTTGTGCCAAAGGACTGAATAATTTTAGTCCCACACTACCGGGATCTGCATGAACATAGAATGCTCCTGACACAACACTTAATTCATGTCTATGAGTTTCTACACGTTGATGTTGACCTAGTTTATTAAACCAACTATTGGTTATTTTAACTGGTGCTATACCAAGTTCAATGATATATGCATCAACAGCGGCCTGTAGTTTTTGTCGTATGCCTTTGAGAATAAAATTATCAAAAAGACTACGGCCTACACCGTAACTGCTTTCTGCCCAGCCTACTAGTCTATGTGGTTCTGTTTTTTGTTTAGAAACAAAATCAGCAAGGACATGAAAATCTGGGTCCTTGCTGAAATCGTATTCCCTAACTATTGTAGGGAATAAAACATATTCGTTCAATCTTTTCTACCGCCAAATAGTTGTAGAAGATTTAGGAAAAGATTAATAAAATCAAGATACAGAGTTAGTGCGCCAACAATTTCAGCATTGCCTTCCGCTGTATCATAGCTGACCATTTCTCGAATCTTTTGTGTGTCGTAGGCAGTAAGGCCTAGAAAGATAATAACAGCAATAGCCGAAATAACCATTTGCATTAAGGTGCTGCCAATAAAGATATTGATTAGACTAGCAATGATAATGGCAATTAGGCCTATGAACATAAACTGGCCTAGGCTATCTAAACTCTTCTTGGTAAAATAACCATAAAAGCTCATAACGCCAAACAATACTGCGGCACTCATAAAAGCTGAAAAAATACTGCCCATAGTGTAGACAGCAAAGATAGTAGCAAAGCTCAAGCCCATTAGCGCGGCAAAGCCATGTAGAGCTAGTTGTGCTGTGCCCTTGCTCATAGAATCCATATTCATACTAAGAGCAATAATAGCTACCAGCGGTGCAAATATAACAATCCATTTTATAAAGCCTGTAAAGAAAAAGGCCAATAGTGCAGGATTGGTTCCTACAAACAATGAAACGATCATACTGGTCAATACTGCTAGACCCATGTGTTTATAAACACTGGCCATGGCACTATTGATAGCTTCAGCTGAACGATAAGTTGTAATTGAATCAAACATTGTGGTCTCCTTGTCTATGTATTATACTAAGATTAACAGCAGGTGTCAAGCATCATCCTGTCCGGTTTGGATATTAACTCTGGTTTTCCACGGCAGTATTGGACCACGGCTCTTTTTGAGCTTTTCACGATTTTTTAGAAACGTAGGATAATCCAATTCTCGTTGAACAAAGTCTAGGTCATCAAGAGTATTGTTTTTAAGCAGACCTTGAATAAACCCTGTGGTAAGATCTAACTCTGCGCCTTTGGTTAGGGTGTCAAAGACCTTTTGAGCTAGGATGGTGTGATTGGATCTACACAGATGATTGTACCTGCTGTCTAGTCCTTTCCAAAAATCCGAACGAATATCTATGTCTATGTCCTCAAACTCATAACGTTGTATGTTCATTAGATCACCCTGAGCAATCTTAAGATCTGGCCACGTATTGGCCTGTCCAAATTCCTGTGTAAAACATTTCATAATCACAGGCGGCCTTAGACCCTTAAGTCTAGTCATATAGGCCAAATAGGCCAAACGATTTTGAACTGCTATTAGATCTAAACTAGGACGTTGCATGTATTTGATAAACAGCTCTACGGTCTTGGCCTGCTCTCGAGTGACCCAACGATCTAGATCAATTAGATTAGCATTGGCAATTTCAGGGCTGTTTTCAAAGAACCACTGACGGCTAGGATGAGTTAGAGCTATGACCACATAGTCATGTTCTGTGATTGTATGTTCGTACCAATTTTGAAGACTCAGCCAATTCCAATCTTGAGCACAGCCCATAAGGCTGTTATTGACCACCTGTAGGGTCTGTCCTAATTCCTGACCCAACAGGTCAGCTAAGAGCAGTCCCCAATTTTTCACTGGATCAGGATCTTTGGGAAATATGGCAAAGCTATCGCCGGTAATGAATAATCTCGGTTCTGTCATAAGCATACTTATCTGGTAAAACATTATCTGCTAGTTTTATTGACAAGATGATAAGTAATGTTATATAATCATTAACATCATGCTAGAAAAAATCACCACCATCAACGAAGAACTATTGAGCCTACTCAAAGACGATCCTGTGCGTCCAGAAATTCCTGCGGACTTTCGAGTTGACGAACACGGCAAGGTCTATGTACTCAAAGATGAAGAAAACCGTCCTTTGGCTGTGACCTGTGTTAAGTTTCTAGCAGACATTCCTAAGAATGTTGATGATCTAGCCAATCTAGCAGTAAACTCTACCACTGCTGTGTTCTATACCATTTGGAGCTATGCCGCAGGTGCAGGTCGTGAGTTGATCACACAAGCACAGGCAGACATCAAAGAAAACAGCCCCGAAGTCAAGACCTTTGTTACTCTAAGTCCAAAGACAGAAATGGCCCGACGTTTTCATCATAAAAACGGGGCCGAGACATTTAGGGAAAATGAAGATTCAGTGAACTATATGTATCACTGACCGGGCTTGTTGCCCACGGTGTAGATTTCTACTTCGCCCACCCAAGTTTCGCGACTGCGTGAACTTTGACGCTGAGCTAGATCTTGAGCGTGTTCTAGAGCCATATCATAGTTTGTGACGGTGGCTCCATCTAGAAATTGTTTTTGTATTCTGACACCTGTTCTAGTGTTACGTGCCATGATTTTATAGGCCTGTGGCATGATTGCTCCTGTTTCGAATATTTATCAAGATCGGCGAAGCCGCAGCGCAATTTTTTAGCGCGAAGCGCCAAGCGCAAGATTTTTTAGTCGAATAAGGTCAGCATAATTCTTGAGTGTTCAGGGTATTTGATCAACCATATACTAGAGTAACGAGCATCCCTAAACAAGAGCCACCAATCTGTAGGTATAGCAGAGTTATAAGCATCTGTGTGCGCATAACTACGAGGCCAATAGTGTACTAGATCCCGCCAGGATTGTAGTAGGTCCTCTTGCTCACGAACAAAAGGTTCAAGATACACTAGAAGCATATCTTGTATTTACGACATTATTCTTGTATTCTGTAGTTTAGGGTCAAAACCAAGCGATTTTCGTGATCTACGGGAGTAGTGCTGCTGTGAAAATGTTCGCCGTCAAAGTCCATCCAAAGGTTAGCCCTAGGCTGTTGACTAGCCAACAGAGTATACGCACCATCAAGTTGTTCTGTTTTCTCTGCGTAGATAGTAGTAGGGCCGTCAGCGGTAATAGGGTAATATATGCCCGTACGATGCGGTCCTTGAAAATCTTGATGCGGTGTATGCTCCACAGCATAGGGTGTACGAGTACAAAAGCCCAGTCTAACACGAGCAATTTCTGCTAGTCGTTCACCGTGATGATCACAGGCAGCTAAGAGTATCTGTAGACTAAGATCCCATAAGGGACTAATGGGTTCTCCATTTTTATAGATCAAATGACTAAAGCTGCCTGCATACTGCATTTGATCTTTTTCACAGCTGGTCACGGGCATGTAGTACCAGTGTATGCCTAGATCCGTAAAACGTGATTGTGCATATTCAAATGTGCTGGGGCCTAATAAATTAGGTATTATTCTAGGTTCAGTCATAGCGACTCCGTGAAAGTGGTTATGGGAAAAGCACTGGGAAATCTCAATAAAAACTCTAGGTGTAGACTAGAGTTTTCAACTAGGTGTACACGAGTACGATTAAGATGTATTTCGTGGCTGAGATTGTGTGCTTGTATAAATTCCGCAAACTTCAAAAAATCAGGATCCCGTGTGAGTACAGCGTATTCTATCATAGTTTAGGATGTATAACAGGATCGGGCTTGAACTCCCATGAGCTCTTTTGATTCAACAAGGGATCAGCGACAAATTCGGGCCTACGAGCAAGTATGGTCCATGGGTAAAATGGCAGACTACTACGCCAATGTGGGCCAATATAATTATGTGAGTGTTGCATAGGCTAGATAACAAATAACTAGAATTGTGCTGATAAAAATAACAAAACGTTGAAAATCATACTGGTCTTCAGTGGGCACAGGATACCAACAATCGTCAGTGGCTGAGTACTCATAGAGTCGCCCGTTACGTTCAATTTGATCTTTCATGAGTGTATTTACAGCAAAATGGGTCTACAGGGGAAAAAATTGGCCGCGCAAAATTTTTAAGGGCAGTACTTTTCTTTTCAGGGTGGTGATTTGCTACCCCTTACTAGCTTGTTAGTACTTACTAACATATGTTACCCCTCACCACCGACCACCGACCACCGACCGACCATCAACACCGATCGGTCATACCAGGTCTCCTCACTCGGTCACCACCACCACAGACTCTGAGGGCTTCATGCTGCCAATTTGGAATCTGTTCGTGAAGGTAACGACCTTGATCCTGCCTAGGATCCCACGCAGCATCACGTGGATCCCTAAAGGCTGTGCAGGCTGTTAAGCTAGCGGCTAGCAATACTATGAATAAGCGCACGAACATCTTCAGTGATCTCCATATGTTGGTCCATGACTGCTGCTATCATTAGATCGTGTATGACCACAGCGTCCTTCTTATACTCTGCGGGCAGGTTATTGATCAAGCGTTGAACATCCTCTTGTGATTCACAGCTCCAGATCATGTCAGCGATCTGATACTGCTGGCGGGTCAGTCCGTGTAGTTGTATGCTCATTGCATCAATACCTTTATCATGTTAGCCCAAGTGTTTGCAGGTACCTCTAAATGTAAATCCTGGACAGGTACAGGTTTTCTCTGCGTCGTTGACTGAGTAGACTTGGCCTTTTGAGCCTTGGACAGATCTTGTGTCATTAGTTGCCTTTACTTTGAATAAGTTGATGTTACCCTTAACGAACTGCCTACCACGCTTATCAAAGCCCTTGATACCGCTTTTGAAATAGACGGGCGTAGTTTCGTTGACCTTTACATAGGCTACTAGGGTAGTACCGTCTAGTAGATATGTGTGCGCGGGGAACTGGCCCCCAGTTGTTTCAACTAGGGCTTCCATATTAGTCCTCGGCTTGCCTAAGCATGAGCACACCACAGCCCATACAGCCTAGGCCAGTGATGGCCACTGCTAGACCTTGTAGAAGTTCTAGGTTAGAGATGCTGGCTTCTACACCACCTGTGCCCAACATTGTGATTAGTAGTCCTACTACAAATACAAACATTGCCTGTGCTTGTGTAACCATTTTCTGCTCCTAGTTGTTTAGCGTATGTGTTAATTGTATAGCCAAAGTGCCTGAGTGTCAATCAAAATAACGAAATAACCCTGCGGCACACACGGCTATTCCTGCGAAGTTAACGATCATCTGTGGCTTATTTGCCACACGATACGACCACGCAAAATAGCATAGACCTCCCAGTAATCCTAAGAGGATATTCAGCGGATATCGCTCAGGAAAGAAGCTCATCACAATATACATAGAGATCAGAGCGGCTGTGCCCAGCCATTGTAGGCCATGATTAATCATAGTTCTTTTTGTCTCCATAACGCTCGTTGTAGTCGTAGCCTGCCAAGTATTCGGCCACGGATGCAGCATCGTTGACCGAGACTCGGCGGCCGGAATCGCCTCCCACTCCACCGTAGTGAGGTTGACGTGGACGGCCGTAGTAGGAATCTGCTGAGCCACGATCATACAAGCAACCATGGGTTCCACGGATGAACTGCCAACCCTTTAGGGCATTTACAACACGTTGTTTTTCTGTTATCATTTCACGCTCCTTACTATACCTATAGTATAGCACCAAAAGGCCCAAAGGTCAACCAAAAAGAAAGACCCTTTAGCTCTGCGGGTTATTCTTAACAAACTGCCACATCTTAAACGCTTCCCCACGCAGACCCATTAAGATCCCTTCGTAGTCTGCATAGGAGCAGCAGGCCCAAGTGCTCTGAGGACGATAGATCCAGTCCTCATAGATTCGTTCTGTGTTGTGCTGCGTGACGATACTCTTGGCTGTACGGGCCAGCTTGTAATACTTTTGCATGTGCCCCGTACGAGCATCGTAGACTACCCATCCCATTAACAAACCTCTTTGAATACTCTGTAACCTCGACCCTGAAGCACACGGATCGCAGCCTGTACTTCTTGATGGTTCTTTTCTTCCCAATCCAACATCTCTTTGGCACCTTTGATAGTGTCTTCGTCGCAGGTGTTACCTGTAGCAAAGTGAGTGTAGAAGTAGTAGCGGCCTTCGTCACCCTGTACTGCCTGGATAGAGCCAATGTTCTTGTAGATCTGTGTGTCTTTGCTTTTCATTTTAGGCTTTCTAGAATTAGTTGATCTTTTCGTAGCTTGCTCGGAAGTAGCATTCGCTATCACCCGAGGCGTATTCTAGGCAGAACTGCTTGGCTTCTTCTTCTGTGTCAAAGAACACCACACCCATGTCCCTTTGACCATAGCCTCTTTCATACTCTGTGCATTGAACTCTGTATAGGCTTTTGACTTCTACTCTCATACACTTCTCCTTCTGTGTAAGTGTATTATATGTCCAAAGTGCCAAAAGGTCAAGAAAAAGCCCTACGGAGTGTAGGGCTTTTGTTGTTTAAATTGCTTCAAAAGCCTTAAGGGCTTCTTGTGCGCTCTCGTCCAAATAGACAGCGTCCATAGCCCGTTGCTTCTCAGCGGCTACCAACTTGCGATATGCTTCCAGCTCTGCCTTTTTGGCTTCCATAGCAGGCCACTCCACGTCCGTAGGGTTGAGGTAAGGACCCGTATAGTCCACCTTGTCTGCTTTAAGGGTAATCTCGCCGGATTTAATGCCCTCAAACACCATGCCCCAAGTAGGCTGTTCTGGACGGCCACTTGCGCCGTAAAGTTCTACTGCTTTGGCCTGCACTTTTTCTTGTGCTACTTCGTTAAGACGACGGACAAAATACTCACGTGCTTGTGCTTCCATGTTTCGCTCCTAAGTTGTTTGTTGAGCTTGTATTATATGCGATCTAGAGGCTGTTGTCAACCACTTTTTTGAATAACCCTTAGGCTGCTAGGGTTTCTTGTTGTGGAACCCAAAGCCCGTGATAGCCTTCTAAAAGCCCCGTATCTTCCCAACGGCCCGCACTTTCCTGCATGTTCAAGTAAGGATGCTTGCTCTCGACCAGCACGAAGTGATCCACGTAGCTCTTCTCAATGGTATGATAGTCTACAGGAATGTGTACGGTTACATGTCCCAGGGGACCTGGAATGGTTGCTTCAACCAGGGGAGCAAATGTAACATAGATCTCAACCGTGTGCCCTTGATCGATCTGCTGGCGCATGAAGTTCCATACGCAATAGGTCCTGGCGCTCATGCCCTTGGCAAAACCAGTGAAGTAGGCCCCTAAGGTTCCCTTGAGTCCGCCCTTGGCCTGTGAGCCGCCAATCTTCTTGATTTCACCGTTGACTACGATGAAGTAAACACGGCCAACTTCTTGTCGAAACAGCTCGCGAGTCATTGTGGGATCCAATTGGATGTCCAACTTGTCTGCGTGATCTGCCTTGCGGATGATCTGGCCTGCGCGGTATAGGTTCTGGAGTTCTGTAATTTTCATAACTCAATTGTAAGCTCAAACCGCGGTCGTGTCAACCGTTTTGGACTCCATGTATTCACGGCCCTCAACCACGATCAACCTTACATTCTTCATACGCTGCGCCATGGCTTCGATCAGCTGCTCCTTGCTGTTGCCCTGCCCTAGGAACTGATCGTTGTCTTTACGAAACGCATAGAGTGTGTTACTATGCTTCTCAACTTTGATATCGATCTGATCCAGCTCGGGATCATCGGATGATTCTTCTTCTGATCGGTTAAGGAGTGCGAGTAGATCCTGCTGACTCACCCCAAGATCCTTCAGGATGCTGCGTAGTAGGTGCAGATGAAAGATCTTAGATGCCCACCAGCCTGAAAGTAGGCCAAGGCCGTAAAGGATGATCATGGTTACATCAAGGTCGCTCATTAGGTTCTCCTGGGATTCAACAGGGCGGCTGCTTCCTTACGAAGTTTCCCTGCTCTTCGATACATTTCGTCTGCGGTTTCGCTGAGTTCTTCGCTTTTGAGCTGTTGCAGTTTGCCGCCCCCAAACTCGCGATCAATGTAGTATTCAGTTAGGTGGTTCTTGATCATTAGTGTTAGATCTGAACCGGAATCACTGGGACAAATAAAGCGAACTGGACATCGCCCCCATCCACCGTATTCTAGGAACTCTGCGTAGTAGCGCCTATGATCTTTGTTATAAGCATCGAATGCTACCAGAGGTCTTGCAAGGTATTCTAATTTGCTCATGTGTGTATTTAAGCTCCTGTGCTCCAATTCGTTAATACTATTATATGATCAGTTAATCCAGTTGTCAACCGAAGTCAAAAAAAACGCCCTAGTATACGTGTGCATACTAGGGCCCAAGGTTACCGCTACCGGGAGCGAATCGGATTTAAGCGGTAACAGCCTCTGCCTTCGCGGCAGTAGTCTTAACAGCTTTAGGGGCTGGATTCTTCTTCTCAGCGTAGGCGATCGCAGCTTGTACAGCAGCATTGCCTGAGCCGAAACCAACGCTCTTGAGGTGTTGTACAGCCTCAGCCTTGGTCATCTCTGATGGCAGCTCAACGAGCTCAACATCCTTGTGACCGTTCTTTGCCAAGATCTTGATGCGCATAACATCGTTAGCGAAACGAAGCTTGGTCTTACCTTCCAGTGTCGAAACACCAGCAACCGCAAATTTCTTATCTGTAGCCATTTTAAAGTTCTCCAAAAAGTGTGTGTGTTAAAGATATGCCTATTGGGCATGTTAATAATGTAGCATCACTATTCAAGTTTGTCAACCATTTGTTTGTCCAAATTGCGGAATTACTTGAATAGTAACGCTGTCCTTCTCGTCCAAGGCGGCGATGAACTCGTCGTCGTAGACCAGATCCTGCATGGCCAAATCGATCATTTCTTCGACTCGGCCCACGTCTGCCTTGCCGTCCCCGGCGCAGACCACGTGAAAACTGAAGTTAAACTCTCTAGGCATTTTGCCATGACTCCCATTTCAAAACGAACATTGTGTAAGATTCGTCTTTCAAATATATAGCACTCTTAGAATCATCCCAGGCCCATTTTGGTTGGACCCCATCGAATAACTCTGGGCGAGCTAGGTGCAATTCGGCACTCGGACCGAATTGCGTCCACAAGTAGTTGCGAGACTTAATCCAATTCTTTTGATCTGTAAGCCTCGCACCTGCGCCATAACTGATAAACTCGACACGATGGCTAAATCTTCCATAACCATCGTATCTCTTGTCGAGTTTAACAATGTGCATCATTCTGAAACAAGTCCTAGTTTCTTGTTCTGCTCAACACCATCCTTGATCCACTCTGTGAGCTCTTCGTCCTCTTCCTGGAATTCACGGATAGCCTCGGCGATGCAGAATGCTTCGTCCAACTCTGGATAGTTCTGCTCGATCTCATCGGCACTCATGCCTTCTAGGCTAAAGTCCTCGCAGTTGCCATCTTCGTAAATACCAGCAAATGCCATACCGGATTCGTAGAACATTGCGTTCACACGGAAGCCAAGTTGTTCCAACTTCTGATAAGCATTCACGGGTGGTGACCATGCTGAATCAAAAGAAGTGAATAGACTCTTACCGTCTGGGTGGATGTCGCTTTGTCCATCACCGCCTACATCCCATTTGGTTCCCCATTCACCCACGCAGAAGTCATACCAGTTGCTGTAGCCATATTTGGCCACATTGGCTTTCATCTGTGCTTCCAGATCCTTTTGTTTGGCATCATCCCCGTAGGATCCTGCCATGGTCTCTGTGAGTTCTTTGGGCACAGGAATAAACTCCTGCAGGAACTCTCCACGATCAAGTGCTTCTTTAGCACGGGTAATCATTGCTGGATCATCATGCTCCAGCGTCAAGTTGTTGTTGCACCAATTAGGCATATTCGCTCCTTAAGTTAGTGTTAAAATTATACAATCATTTTCTCAAAAGGTCAACCAAATGTGCATTGGCCAAGTTCTGATCTACGCGGTCTTGGAACTCCCTCTCGATCACCACGGCACAGCGTCCGGCGATCTGCTCCATCGTCCTTAAGATCTTGACACGGGCCATCGGAGTTGTCTCTGACGATCCCAATGCATCAACGGCTCGCTTCAGGTATTCAAATTCATTTTGATTCACAGCTGGCTCCTTTCACTATGCCTATAGTTTAACACCAAAAAGCCAAGTTGTCAACCAAAATGATGTACGTTAGCTGTTGATTGTATCGAATGGGCTGTAGGTGCGATCGTGAGCAGCTAGCTCTTTGTCCAACCATTCGCCGATGTCTTCGTTGTAGACTAGGTCGCCCGGGTCTGCAACATCTTCCCAATCAGCATCCTCGTCAATGAGTACACCATCTTCATCATAAAAGGGATCTTCAACGATCATACCAAAAGTCATGTTGTTTCCTTTGATTTTAAGAATGTTACCAATTCATCTTCCACGTCTTCCAGCTCGAAGTTGTCAGTGGCCCAATCAACCCATTCTTCGGTCATTGGGTCCACTTCTCCATTCATGAGCTTTTCACGTGCTTCCTCTTCTGAACCTGCTTCAAGTTCGTAGACTTCGCAGATTATAGAATTGCGCCAGAACGTGTATCTAGGCATTACTTCGCAGCTTCTTTAGATACTTCCTGGACTTTGGCAACCCCATTATCGAAGATCTTAGCGATGCCCGATAATCCTACGGTAGCCACTACGAGACCAAAGATTGTACCTGCGATGAATACTTTCATGATTGCTCCTGTTCTGACATTTGTTTAAGGACTTTGCGATACTTCCAACGTGCCCAAAGCATCTGAGGGATGCCCAAGCGCCAGGCCCACATTAAGTCCATTACTATGAGCCCAAGGACAAATGCAATTACTAGTTCCATTTACCGCCCCTTTCTGTGTCTGTGTATATGTATTATAAGGCCAAATTATCTATCTGTCAACCATAATCTATATACGTGCATACGTGTAGCAGCGGGGCCTTTGGTGGAAGTGTGGCTTTTTAGCCACACCCCCCGGCACTCTCCTAGCCCGCCTCTTTTTCGTAGATCACCGTTTGACCAAAGGGCGCCTCTGCTTGTGTATTGCCCTTAACGATAAAGATTGTGTCGCAGTAGTCCTCAGGACCCCAACTACCACAGGGATAGCCGTCTGTGAACATAATGAACTTCTTAGGGCGAATGTCATTCTCTTCCATGTAGGTAAAGTTGACATCAAAGTCTGTGCCACCGCCACCTTGAGGTTCATACTCAAGCAAGTCATGTGAGTTGTCATGAGTGATCTCTTGTGGGTTATAGATCTCTGTGTCAAAGCACCACAGGTTGATCTTGAAGTCCTCGTATTGGTCCATGATGCCTTTGATCTCCGAAAGGAATGTGCTGGCATCTTCTTCACCAATACTACCACTCATGTCAACAGCAATAGCCACGTCAATGGTAGTTGCTTCTTTCATGCCTGGCAAGATTGCGCCTGAGTGCATACTCTTGCGATTAACACGCTGGAAGGAGTAGTCGTTGCGAACAATGCTTTGGATCTCTTGTTGCACCAACTGACGCCAGTCCATCTTAGGCTCAGTCATAGACTTAATCATACGCATAATGCCTGCAGGAGTCTTGCCTGCACCAGCGGCCGCGGCACTTTGGATCATTGCTTCTTTGATCTCTTGCTTGATGCGTTCTGCTTCTTCTTTGCTAAGGCTAGGCTTGCTCTTACCGTCTTTGGTCTTGTCATCTTCTGAGCCAGCACCCTCTTGTTCCTTAATGTGCTCGTCCAACAGATCGCCCAACTCTTTCATCAGTTGATCCATAGGAATCTTCTCTGCTTTTTCATACAGAATATCGTAGATTTCTTCCCAAGCAAGTCCACGGAACTTAGGATCATAACAGATCTTAACCTCAGTGATCTTCTCACCAATACGCTCGTCTACAAGGATTTGGTTTACAGCAAAGTCCTGTGCGATGTTAGAAAGTTGACGATCACGGCTACCTACACGGCCAAAGTGATCAAACACGCAGTGAAGGATCTCGTGACCAAACAGGAACTCTAGTTTTTTCTCTGAAAGTTTTTCGATGAACTTTGTGTTGTAATAAAAGTCACGGCCATTGGTCGCCGCAGTAGGGCACCAGTCGTCAGCACAGACTAAACGCATACGAGTTGCCATGTTGCCAAAGAACGGTGCTTTGAGCAATAGACCGACCCGTGCAGTAGTTAATTTATCAACGATGTTTGTAGACATTAGTCGCTCTCCTTAGTATGTGTATATTATAGCACCAGGATCCGGGTTTGTCAACCAAAAAGAAACCGGACGATGTTGCGTATTTACAACACCGCCCGGCACTCCAAAAGGTGGGCGGAAGCCCTGGGTGAGCCCCCGCCCGGCGATGGGCGAGGTCTTAATTCTCCATCGCTTTCAAAACATACTTACCAAAACGCTTGTGGAACTCGTCAAAGCTCTTCATCTTTGTAGCGTCCAACGGCAAGTCGTAGTTGGTAAGAGCAGTCTTAGCACCCATGACCACAATCTCAGTTGGGAAATTGTCCATCATGTAGCGGAAGAAGTTGTCTGCCTGAGCATCCCAATCTTTAACCTTTTTCTCTGCACGGTCTTTCAACTCGTAGCACAATGAAACGGTCAAAGAATACATCGCTGACACTTCCTTGATCTGAAGGTCCTTGACCTTGCCAATAAGGATGTCTTCTGCCTTAGGCAATTTGCCAGCAATCTTACGGTGAGCCATAAACTTAACAGCCAAGCCGTCACCAATAGCACCACTTACCAATGTAGACAAAGTATCTTCGTCAACACCGTCATCACCTAACAGGTCGCTGACGAAACTCCAAGAACGAGGAGTAGCAAATGACTTGCTAGGGCTCTTAGGATCGAAGTCATACAAGTCTTGCTTGGCAAAACCCACATAACCTACAACCTCAGGATGCACCTTGTTAAGGGTAGCCCAATCTTGCCAGTCATCAAAGTCCACCTTCATTTCCAAGTGCAGGAAGCGGTTAGCCAACGGAGCAGGCATACGATAGGTAACACCACGGTCACCTTCACGGTTACCAGCGGCGACTACGTCAACACCCTTAGGCAGAACATAGGTACCAACACGACGGTTCAGCACCAACTGATAGGCCGCGGCCTGAACAGCAGGAGGAGCAGAGTTCAATTCATCCAAGAAGATGATAGCAGTGGACTCTGGGTCAATGGGCAGTTCTGCGGGAGGAGCCCAAACCATCTTGCCCTGGTCTGCGTTGTAATACGGAATACCTTTGATGTCGGTGGGTTCCCAAAGTGCTAGGCGCACATCAATAACCTCACGGTTGGAATCATCACCGATCTGCTTCACGAGATCGGACTTACCAATACCTGGAGGGCCCCACAGGAATACAGGACGACGCATTTTAATTGCGTGACGGATTGCTTTTTTGGCACCCTTAGGGCCAACTTGACGGACGGAAACGTCTTGTGCTTTTGCCATTCTAGACCTCGCTAATAAAAAGAGTTAAAACAATTACTTTCCCAGTATCATTATTGTAGCACCTCTTGGTGCAGTTGTCAACCAACTTTTTTAACATAGTTGAGCTGTGTTGTTTTATCGCCACGAACATTCTTGATCTTGCCCTTGATACGGATAGTGCCTTTGACATCATCCTTGTACCAAAAATCAATAAAGCTCTCACCCATACGAGCAGTGATGCGATACTTGTTGTATTCAGGGTTGAATCGTGTGCGGATCACTTCGATCTCCCCTACGATCTCATCACCTACAGCGCCGGAGAGTTGCTCGCTTTGATAGATCTCTCGCTTGAGCTCTGTTTGGGCCTTATCACGACGAGCTACGCTGGGTAAACAGCTGACAACAGCAAAGTCCAACATATCACGGCCAGTGAACTCGTCTTTGGCTGCAATCTTCATAGCTGTGGTCTCAAAGTCATTGATCTTGCCAGTGAGTGCTTTGAGGGTGAATGTTTTGAAATAGTTACGATACTCTTGGCCAAGAGTGATCTCTTCTGCTGTAGGCTGAGCATTCTCTCTGAGCCAGTTCTTGACCAGAACCTTGTTGGCTTGTTTGATCACGTTATTGTAATCGATCCCGTGTGTAGCGGTAGCAGCGAATACAGGCTCTTTGCAGTAGCCGCCATTCTGTGTATCAGCCCTAACAGCTAGGCCCCAAACTTGATCTGCTGTAAATGTGCTCATCATCGCTCCTTAACAATAACTCTATTATACCATCAAACAGCAGTTCTGTCAACCATTTTGGAGAGTGCCGGCCTGTGGCTTTTTTGCAACAAACGGCCAAAAAAATAGGGCCCTTAGGACCCTATTCCAAAACCGCCCCGGGAGCGAATCGGCTTGGTTTTGTGGAGCGACCTATTAAGCCAATGTCATGCCCATGTTGCGAGCTAAGTAGCCTAGAGCAACGATCTCGCGTGAAGGAC